>PDWJ01003491.1_pt1 | contig 20003 bp, 35 predicted proteins | sample 1430881 | NCBI WGS metagenome assembly PDWJ01 (sample SAMN01162460, study PRJNA174530) | Oral metagenome, whole genome shotgun sequencing project. | biome: Marine environment; feature: Marine mammal; material: Swab sample of the gingival sulcus; isolation source: swab sample of gingival sulcus...
GCCGATCCATTCTTCGACATCGCCAACGCTTGCCGGTGTTTGGAACTTCTCCAAGTCCGCAAGAGCCACTTTTCGCTGCTCATCCGTTCCCCGAATGTCGCACCCGACAGCAACCGAGTAGCTTGGCAAGCGCTCGCCGTTTGGCCCGGAAGGATATCTACCCTCGGTTTTGACGTTCAATTTTACGCCGTGCGACGATGCTCGCAATGCTGCTGCCCTGTCCATATCCGCCGGAGAATGCCTGCCCAGCCATGCTGCGATCTCCAAACTTCCGGGCATTGCGCAGCCACGTTCGCCATGCGGCATCCCAGTCCTTGAACGTGGTGCCTCTGGCGTGGTGATGATCTCTGAACTGATCTGCCTCATTGCGGATTTCCTCGTCTGAAAAATTTGCCTTCCGTGCGTCCTCGATGTTCTTCGCTGATGGCACCCACCCATCCGGTAACGCCACCGCCCGCCTTCGAGGCGGTGACTTGCTAACAGGCTCATCCTTCGAATTTTCAACGGGGGAACCAACAAGGGGGTTTCCGGGTTCTATTACGGGTTCTATTACGGGTTTATCTCCACTCCACTGGAGATGGTTTGTGCCCGAATTTGGAGATGGTTTGGCCTCGAAATTGGAGATGGTGCCATCTCCACTGGACTGGAGATGGTTTGCCCCTGAAACTGGAGTTGGCTTGGCCTTTGAGCGGCGCTTTTTACCATCTCCACTTTCTGGAGTTAGTGCCTGATTAACCGGCCCGTCACACCCCAAAATGTAGTAAGTCGGCCCCTTGGTTCCATCGGGCATCCGCGTGCGCCGACGCCGCATCAGCCCCGCCTTTTCAATCGCGTTTAACGAATTATTCAAGCCGCCATTCGACAGCCCCGTTACCGCTCTTAGCGTCTCTTGATTGGGGAAACATGCTTCATGTGCGGGACGCTTGGAATTGTGCGCATCGCACAGGTGAAACAGCACACGAAACGCGCCATTGTTAATGATGTCAGGCGGCAACTCTGCCAGCCATGTGGACGCTCTATGGCTCATCTCAACACCTCCACAGGAATATCAAAACCGAACCAATCAATGTCGGTTTCATCAAAAGGGTTCCGCCCGTCCCGCTCCCTGCGAGCAACCAAAAATCCCCGCCGCTCAAGATCGCGGATGCAACACCAGAGCTGTTCAAGCGTCATTTCGCATGATTTAGCAATCGCCTTTTGATTGATGCCAAAATGCGGGTTTTCAGCGCAATGCCCGTCGCAAATTGTCGTAAGAACAAACTTGTTCAGCGGACCGCCGCAAATTTGGGCATTGGCCCAACACCAGCTTTCAAGACTCATTTGAACGCCTCCCGTTTGATTGCTTTGTGGATTTCATCGCTTTGCGCCCGGCATGCCGCTGCGGTGGCGTCTATGCCTTCCAGAAGCGCCCAGAACGCCTCTGTGGACGGTCTGCGGGCATCCATGTCCAATTCGGGCGAGATCAGCCTGTAGGCGGCGCAGAAGCCGCTTATGAGGTAAAGGCTGTCCTCCAGGTCGGTCAGCCGGTCGGAAAGGGATGGGTAAGGGGTATCGTTCGCGTCCATGCGCGGTCTCCTTGCTTCAAATGAGCATGGCGACCCGCTTCCAATCGGGTGGCCACGCAACGGCGGGTTGGAAGACCGCTGAAGCAAGCTAAAGGCGGCAGGTCCGAAGACCTCCCGCCGCGCGTGACCATAGGACCGGCCAAATGGCCGGAATAGCAAAACCCGCACGGATCGCGCGGGTTCAACGCGCTTGACTTCATTCGGGCTTCCAATCCCGACGACAGTTTTTTGCTGCCGTGGGTTGACATTAGCCGCGTGAGACGCGTTGATCAAGTTTGAAGTTGAAGAAGAGGTTTCTTGATGAAGTTCGCCAAAATCGCCATTGTCGCCGTACTGTTCGCCGCCCCCGCTGTCGCGCTTGATTACGACAAAGACAAAGTAAAGGCAGAATGTTCTGCGAAATGGGGCACTGAATATGACATGGTGAAATACTGCATTGACGAACGCGCTAACGGCTTTGCTACGTTCACTGCCATGGCCGCGGCCATTCCAGAAGACCTCATGCCCAAAATGCAACCGACCATTGAGCATTGTGAACGTCAATGGGAGCAAGAGTGGGATATGACAGCTTACTGTCTCGATCAGAACATTGAGGCGCTGGCCAGCATCCCCGCATTGGTCGCGGATATCCCCGACGATGTGCGAAACACTATCGTTCGTGACTGCTCTGCGAAGTGGGGCGCAGAATTTGACATGGTTGCCTACTGCACCGGTGAACGCGTCAAGGGCTGGCGCGCGATCAACAATTAGATTCGCGCGGGCGTTCATATTAGCGGCCTGCGCCTTACAAAGACCATGCTCGGTCGCCCCTGAAATCATTACACCGTTACCTATGACACTCCCCATCTGCGGGATAAGGCGAACAGACAGGCCATAGGGTTTCAGTAGCTTTAGCGTGCCGGTCGCGGTGGATGCTTTAAGGTGTGTATATTTATTGACGTAGCTATTTAATATGTGTATAAAAAATCCATGAAACTTGAATGGAACGAAACCAAGCACAGCGAAACATTGGCAGAACGCGGCCTTGATTTTGCCGATGTAGCAGCACTCGATTGGGATACGGCGTTGACCATTGAGGATACGCGCAAACCCTACCCAGAGGTGCGCTATGTCACTATGGGCTACATCAAAGGGCGCCTGTGCGTGGTGGCGTGGTGTTATCGCGGGGATGCCATTCGGGTTATCAGCCTGAGAAAAGCAAACAGCCGAGAGGTGCGAAAATATGAACAAAGTTAAGCCATATATCGACAGCGAAGGCGAAGTGCGCGAGCTGGACGAACCCTTTTTTACGAATGCCAAACGCGGTCGCCCGCCCCTGCCAGAGGCTGAACGCAAACGGCGCGTGAACCTCATGCTATCCCCCGCCGTGATTGAGGCGCTCAAAGCGCGCGGAGCGATGTCAGCAGAAGCTGATAAAATCCTGCGCGAAGCAATGGGGCTGTAGCAGGTCATAGCAACGCCTCCTGCACTTCGGCAGTCAGCTGCGGCCCCATAGCCTTGACCGAGGCCACGGCCTTGCGCACGCGATGTTCCGCGACACTGAAATATTCCGGGCTCAACTCAATCCCGACCGCCTTGCGTCCAGTCAAAGCCGCCGCGACCAGTGTAGTGCCAGACCCCATAAACGGGTCCAGGATCACATCGCCAGGCACGGCTTTTCGGTCGGGTGCCCGCCGTGCCGGTCGGGGGGATTGGTCAAGTGAGTGTAAACACCGCGCTTACCGCCTGCATTCCACTTAGCATAGCCCTTACCAGCCCATGCCGTCACAAAGCATTCAGCACCCTGCGCAGGCCCCTGACCATTCAACTGCGGCGTGCTATCGGGCTTAACCCAAATGCACGCCCGCTTGTATTTCATCGGTGACAAGTTGATGACATCGGCCCAACGGGCAACGCCTTCGATGGCGCAGAAGCCGATGAACCATTTTTGGCACAGGTCCGCAGCAAGATCGGTGAATTCGGCCCGGATTTCATCAATCCCGGCAAAATCCAGCTCCCGCAGCTTCACGCCACCATCGGTGCGCAGCCGGTCTTCCCCATGCGACCGCAGCTTGCGCCCCTTCAAGCCATTTTTGGCGTCGTGCAGTGACTGTTCGTAGGGCGGGTCGGAAATCAGATGGTCCACCGGATCGAGACCCGCCATGATGGGCAGAGCATTGCCCAAAATCAGGCGGCAGTCGCCAATGGTGATGTCTTTCAGGATGGGGTCCGTCATGCGCCCCACTCCGGAAGTTCAGAGCCGAGGGCCACCAGATACACAGGCACGTTATGCTGCAGCGCCCAACAGGCCTCACGCCAAATGCCGCGCGATACATCCCAGCCATCCATCGCTGGAATGATTACCGACCCGCAAGCCGACAGCAGTGGCTGGCACCACTGCGCCCAGAACGCACCATCCAGCGGGTCAATGTGGCCTTCAGGGTCGGCCCGCATGATGGCGCACGACAGCACGATAGGGGAGGCGACCGTCACGCCCTCAATCGCGAAGGCCCGCGCCCAACGGGCTGTGCGGGTCTCGATGGCATCCGACAGGCACCGATCCCACTGCAGATCATCATTCAGAACCTGCCGGGTGTAGGGCGTGGCCAGATAGGCCATGCGGCCACCGACGCGGCGCACCACTTCTATGAACGGGCAATCGACCCGCAACAGGACGTTGCCGGGGAAGGTGGCCTTCAGCCAGTCCCAATCGGGCTTGCGGGGAAAGTCGATGCCGTAACCCATCACCAATACGCCCCCGCTACATCTTCACCAGACTCTGCAGCATCAGCGGCTTTGACCTTATTGGTGCATTGAATGACCTGCGGTTGACTAACTCCGTCCGCATCAGCGATGCGCTGCGCGACGACACCAGCAACGCGCTTTTTGATCCAGTTCAGAATGCGTTCATCAGACGCCCGCCCGGTTACGATAGCCACCATCAACGCCCTCCACACAATACGTTATACAGGTTAGGCCAGCGGGTGCAGGACAGCGGGAGGAGATGCTGCCCCGCACCACTGGCAGCGCCGGAAATCTCGGCACTACCCCCAGAGCCAGCCCCGCCCGTGTCAGGACCGACCGCGCCTTGCGCCTGTTTGGCGTGGCCGACCAACTGGCCCACCACGCGCTTGGTCACCGATTGCACCGCGGAGCGATGACCGGCGATCGTCAGAAAGTCGGGATGACTGTGAAACGCATCTACCACAGCCCCTTCGACCAGACGCCAAAGTCGCCCATGGTCGCGATGTTTCAGAACGGCAGGATGGCGGACAGAAGGGCGGCGCAACGCGGTCATGCGGCACCTCCGTTCCCCATCGATTTTTCCAGCCGTGCCCGCGCTTGGCACAGTGCGAACATGGCTTCATCGACTTCCTTGATGGCCTGCGCACATTCATCGGCGCAGGTCGATTGTTCCGCCGCCAAAATGGCCGAAATCGCTTCGCCGCTTTCCTTGGCGATGCTGGACCCGTCCTGCAGCAAGCTTCCGCCGGTCGCGACCGGGCGGTGTTCCAGCCGCCGCGCCATCATGCGGGTGACGGGATAGCGGCCAGCCGCATCTTCCAGCGCGATGACATCGGCCACCGTCCAGTCCAGATTGCCCCTTGCTGGCACCACCGCCCCATCTTGCGTTGAAAGTTTCGGCCACCGCGTCATAGCAGCCAAACCAGTCCACAAGGGACTTCATGTTCGCGCGAACGATTTTGCGGAAGTCAGGCATGGGAGACACCCCCGGAATTTGTCGCTACGCTGACCCCGACACTGACTTGCAGGGAGGCACCGCATGATGGGCACGAACACGGAAGAACGCCTTGCGGCGCTGGAACAGGCACACCAATTTCAGAACGGTCAGATTGAGGCTTTAGGGATAGCCCTTGCTTCCACCGTTGCACTGCTGCGCGAGATTCCCCCATTCGCCGCGCAAACTCTTCTGGTGAAACAACTTGAAGCCCTTGCGATGGCACATTCACCCCTTCCGGATGAACACCACACGCGCGGCTTTCATCAGACGCTGACGGCGATTGCCGGAAACCTGAAAGCAGACCTCGAAGAAAACTAGGCATCACGGGAAACCTCGTTTCCTGTGCACGCGCGGGAAAGCGGTGCAGGGTGGAGCCATGAAACGCAAATCACATATCCCCGCATCAGATGGCCCTCTTCATCGGTTCGCCAGCATCGCCACCGGCAGGTTTTATGAAATTGAACAGATCATCAGGACATTCGATGCCGTCAGTGCGGCAAAGATTCTTCACCACCGCATACCACTTGGCAGGAAAGAGGCCGGAGACTGCGGCGTTGCTGATGGTGGTCACGCCAACGCCAAGGCTGTCCGCCATGCGCTTCCGACCAAGTTTGTCACAGACTTCGGATGTGTTTGTCATGACATCAAGCGATAATCCATAAATTATGGACTGTCCACATCCATTTCGACTCCGGTTCATTTTTTTTGGACAAAGCGTAGAACTAAGCCATGGACATTGAACGCAAAGAACACCTCGCCCACCGTGGCGACATGGGCGTGAAAGCAAGCGCTATTCGCGTGAAGGCGGCGCGGTACACGAGCGGCTTCGAGAAACAGCAGGAATTCGCCCGCGCCTGCGGAATCTCAAAGACTTCTTACAACAATATCGAGAAAGGACTTCAGTTTCCGAACAGGGACGTGATGAAATACTTGTACCGCGCGCACCGGATTGACTTTAACTTTATTATGAACGGCGATTTCGCCCAGCTTCCCGCTGATGTTCAACAGAACCTTTTCGACGCGCTCGAACGCGCAAATAGTGAATGGGATCAAACACAAGGTTAAGGTTCACGCCGAACCAGTTTGCAACCCTTGCCAATCTGTAAGCGAGCGGTTTCCGCATCTAACCCTCCATAGGCAGAACATTAAGGGAACAGCCGCGTGGCGCAACAGAAAAACACCGCACCGATTGTCCCCGACCAGCGTTCGCCACAGGCACAACCGGGGCACCTGCAACCAACCGCCCCAACATCGGCACAACTGGAAATAGATAAAGCGATATGAGACAATGCCCTACGGTCGCGGCTGCGACACCAAAACGACAGGAGCGAGAATGACGGGAAACATGGTAATCATTGCGATGGTCAGCGCGATCATCTTGGCGGCTCTCGGAATGCGAATTGCGGGTGGCGAACCTTGGAAGGGTGCGGTTTTGGCCGTGACCTTTATCATCGGCAGCATTGGCGCAAGCGTTGTCGCTCAAAGCCTCGTTCTGGCGTTCATCGCGGGCGCGGTGGTCGCATCCATCGTTGCAGGGGCCATGAAAGTTCCTGCGAAGCAATCCGCCAATGCCTTGCTTGGATGTGTTATCGGCCACCTTACCCCCTTTGTCCTTATGTGATGCACATCAGACCGCATCGTCCGGCGCACCCCCTGCGCTGGTGTAAATCCATATAAGTTGGATTTTTTTCTTGCAAGTCCATTTTTTTTGGATAGTGTGCCTTCATCAAACCGATGGAGGCAACCATGCTTGCAACAGAAGTCCAGCCGCTTGTCAGCGATGAACTGCTGGCCGAACTGGCCGACCCCGACTATCCCCAGCAATGCGGCGACTTCGACGCGGAAACCCGCGCGATGCTGGCCACCGCCTTGCCCGAAATCTGCAGTGAACTGCTGCGCTGGCGTCAGACCGCCGCCAACCGGCCCTTTGAATTATCTCTAGCCCTGCGCTCAGAAGCCATTCTGAAACAATTAGGCGAGGCGCGCGCCATCCTGCGAGGTCCGAAAGTCATCAGTGAAGCCGAACTGACCGCCGCCTGCGAAACCATCCTGCGCCACTCCTGCAACCCCGCCGAATGTGACGCTGCATCTGATGTGTTGGCACAAATGCGGGGGGCCGCGTGATGTCGAAGCCGGTGAAAAAGATTGTCATTGCGAAGGGTACCAAAGGCGCATCGGAAGCACGTAAGCACGCCGCCCTGACGATTGCCGCCATCCGTTCTGACGCAAAATTTCTGCGCAAGAAATGGACCCGTCGGGGGCAGTTGCGGAAGGCCGAAATCATGCTTTGCCGCAATGCCCGCGAAGCTGATGCAGCAGGCTTTCCCGCCGACCGGGAACACCTTGCCCGCGCGGCTCGAGCCGTGGCGGAGGCCGCAGCATGATGGACGCTCTGCACAACCGCCTTCCGGCCTTCCTGATGAATTTGGAGTGCTTATCCGCCGATAGCCAAATGGACGCCTTTATGAACGAGGTGATGGAGACCTTTGGGCGTTTCGATCCGCCCGCAGGCGACCGCACCCATCGGTGGGAACTGAACCTGCATGGCATCAGCGCCGATGGTGCGACCGAAGAGGAGGCCATCGCCAACTGGAAGCGTTTGGCCCGCCAATGCTGCAAACTGGACGATTTCGAAGATGATGGGTTCATCACGGTGCATCCGCCCATCAAACAGATTGGGGACGTATGATGTCATATAAACACCCCATACCCTTGCCGCATGGAACCGGCACCACTGCCGGGGGCAGACTGCTCGCTGCTCCCGGCTCTTTTTCCGGGTTCGAAAGCGAAAAGGCCCAGAACCCGCACGGCACAGCGGGCAGAAACCGCCCAAGAAACTGTAAAACTTAAGGAAATCATATGTTCTACAAAGATGAAAATCTGGCCCTCTTTGTCGATGGCCCTAACTTCTACCGCACCACCTGTGCGCTGAATTTTGATGTAGATTATAAGCGTCTGTTGGATCTGTTTCAGACGAAAGGTCGCTTACTGCGGGCTAGCTACTTTGCCCCAATGGCCGACACCGACGATCACATAGCTATTAAGCCGCTGGTCGATTGGATGCAATACAACGGCTGGAACGTAGTAACCAAGCGGGCTAAAGCCTTTGAAAGCGAAGATGGTCGCACCCGCATCAAAGGTAATACCGATGTGGCAATGGCGGTGGAGGCGATGAAGCTGGCACCGTCCATTGATCATGCAGTGCTGTTCACTGGCAACCGAGATTTCACGCCCCTAGTCGGCTTCCTTCAAGAGAAGGGCACCCGCGTCACCGTGGTGTCCAGCATCCGTACCCACCCCCCGATGATTTCAGATAACCTGCGCCGCCAAGCCGATGCGTTCATTGAACTGGACAACCTGCGCCAAACCATCGCCCGCAAAGCCCGCGACGGCGCTGCAGCCTGATGGATGACACCCGCGTCACGATAACGGCTGGCGACCATACTGTGGAAACCACAGTCGCCGCCATGAAAGCGCGGACCCAAGAACTGCGCCGCAAACAGGGAAAGCCACCGATGAAACCAGACCCGACCTTTGATGCAGCTGCGGACAATTCCTATCGCGTCACAGCAGAAGAATTGCGCCAGTTCATCGAACGCTTTGAACGTCTCGAGGCGGAAAAGAAAGACATTGCCGACGCGCAAAAAGAGGTGATGGCCGAGGCCAAGGGCCGGGGATACGACACAAAGGTGATGCGCAAGGTCATCGCCCTGCGCAAGCGCGATGCCAATGACGTGGCCGAAGAAGAGGCCGTGTTGGAAATGTACAAAGAAGCATTGGGGATGGCGTGATGTCGGACCCGATGAAACCCATCCCCGTTAGCGTCGCAGAACGTATCGCGAAATCCTACGGCTATGACCAAGTGGTCATCATTGCACGCCGCGTCGGTGAAGACCCGGAACCCAATGGGGAACACGTCACGACCTATGGCCGCAGCAAAGTGCATTGCGCAGTTGCAGCCCGCATTGGCGGCTTCCTCAAATTCAAGGTCATGGGATGGGCCGAAGAAAATGCGGAATGAACCATGCCAGACCCCACGCTGTACGGCAATGGCTACACTTGCCCAGCCTGTGAACTGCGGCGCGAAGCCGACCGGCAGCGCACCGTCTTCGGTTCAACCGACATTCCCTGCAATCAGTGCAACGGCACTGGTCGCATCGCCAAAACCGCCGCGCAAATCGTCGCCGAACAGGTCGCATGGACGCGGGAACACTATTGGAGCCAAAAGCGATATGCCTGACCATCCCCGCATCATCGAATTCGGTTATGTCAACTGGCGCGGCCAGTTCGCCATTCGCACGGTCACACCGATCCGCATCTATTGGGGCGCGACCAAGTATCACCCGCAGCCGCAATGGCTGCTGGAAGGCTTCGACCACGACAAGAACGGCACCCGCGATTTCGCGCTGACGGATTGTGATTTCGCGGCCCGCCGTGACGCCGAAGAGATTGCTTTCTGATGCCGGTGCAGTTCGCACACCCCAAGGAACGCGCGCTCCAGACCCTGCTGGCCAAGGACAAGGTGCGCCTGCGCGATCCGCAGACCGGCGACCTGCTGCACCTGTCCGGGCAAGGCACCACCACCAACGTCACATGGTCATGGTTGGGCTATCGCCATCAGGCGGAAACCTTGCGTCAACGCGCCGCCATTCGTGGCGATGACTGGCCATTTCAGCCGGTGCATCGCGACATGCTGGAACCAGTGCGGGAGGGGGAAAATGACTGAAGCCATCAATCCGCAGTGGCTAATCAGCACCCTGCGCAAGTTGCGATACCCCACCACGACCGAAGCTGCGCTTCAGGATGCCATTGAACAGCACTTGCTGCAGCATCAGATTCCGCATGTGCGGGAACACCGCATGGGGCCAACTGATCGCATCGACTTTATGGTGGACAGCGACATTGGTTTGGAAGCCAAGACACGTTACCCGCGCCGCCGCATCTACCGGCAGTTGGAACGCTACTGCACCAACCACCAGCTGCGCTGCATCATCCTTGTCACGGGCACCTATCTTGGCTTGCCACCGGAAATAAACGGCGTGCCTCTCTTCATGGTTTCGACAGGGAGGGCCGCACTGTGACCATCACCTATGGGAACCTTGACCTGCTGGATAATGGCAACTGGCGCGTCGCAGACCTGCAACCGCATGTCGCCATCGCTTTCAAACGCTTGTTCCCGAAGGTGCCCAAGTCGGCAACCGACCTCATTCTGACCGATACGGATGAAAACCGCGCAGACCTGCATTGGTTCATGCAGCGCTATCCGTTGCAGCACAGCCACACGGGCGACCTGTCCGCTGGCGTCGAACGCATCACGGTGAAAGCAGCAGAGCGCGAACGCATTCTGATGCCAGACTGGAACCCCGGCGAAGCACAAGGCTTTGTGGAGGGCAGACAGCCCTACGGTTACCAGCAGCAGGCGGCGGCGCTGACCCTTCAAAACCCGAACCTGCTTTTGGGTGATGACCTTGGGCTTGGCAAAACGATTTCCGCGCTCTGCACGCTCACCACCGGCGCACCCATGCCAGCGGCCATTGTGGTCCAGCCGCATCTGGCACAGCAATGGGCAGACCGTGCGGAAGAGTTCACCCACCTTCGCACGCACATCATCAAGGGCACGAAGCCCTATGATCTGCCAGTGGCCGATGTCTACATTTTCAAATATTCCAACGTCGCCGGTTGGATTGATGTCATCACAACCGGGCTATTCCGTACCGTTATTTATGACGAGGTGCAGGAACTGCGAACCGGGCGCTATACCGAAAAGGGCCGCGCAGCAAACTTGCTGTCTTCCATCGCCGATGTGTCTATGGGGCTGACCGCCACGCCGATCTACAACTACGGCGATGAAATCTTTAACGTCATGCAGTTCATCGAATCCGACCTTTTGGGTGACCGCGATGAATTCGCGCGCGAATGGTGCGATTGGGGGAAGACGGTCAAGAACCCGGACGCCCTTGGCACCTACCTGCGCGATAAAGGGTATTTCCTGCGCCGAACCGAATTCGATGAAACGGTGTCGGCACAGATGCCGCCCCTGAACACGGTTGATTGGGAGGTGGGCTGGAACCAAGGCGCTGCTGACGAGGCCGAAGACCTGTTCAAGACGCTGGCGCTGACCGTTCTGGAAGGCACGTTCACCAAAGCAGGCCAAGCGGCCCGTGAACTGGACATGAAGATGCGCCTGCTGACAGGCGTGGCCAAGGCCGACTCCGTTGCGGCCTATGTGGACCTTCTGCTGCGCGACAGCCCCCGCGTGCTGCTGGCAGGCTGGCACCGCGATGTCTATGACATCTGGAACCGCGCACTGCAGCACCACAACCCGGTCATGTACACAGGGACAGAAAGCCCCGCAGGCAAGCGCCGAAACGTCGAACGCTTCACCAAGGGCGATGCCCGCGTGATGATGATTTCCCTGCGGTCTGGCGCTGGCCTTGACGGCCTGCAGGAATACTGCAGCGACGTGGTGTTTGGCGAACTGGATTGGTCACCGCAGGTGCACAAACAGGTCATCGGCAGACTGCGCCGCCCCGGTCAAACCAAACAGGTCACCGCCCACTACCTGCACACTGCAGGCGGCAGCGATCCCGTCATAATGGACATGCTTGGGGTTAAGGCTGACCAGAGCCGGGGCATCATCGACCCAATGCAAGGCTTCGAAGCGAAGCAAATGGATGACAGCCGCATGCGCAAGCTGGCCATGGCAGTCCTTGGCCGGGAGGCGGATTGATGGCGGTTTATGTCGATGCACCCCGTCACCGCGTCGGTCGGATGGTCATGTGCCACATGCTGGCCGACAGCATGGAAGAACTGCTGGCGATGGCCGACCGGATTGGCGTGGCCCGCAAGTGGTTCCAGCACGCCAGCCATCCACACTTCGACATCTGCAAAGCAATGCGGGCCAAAGCGGTCACCGCCGGGGCCATCGAAGTGGACCGCCGCCAGCTGGTTGATGTGATGAAGCGATACCGCAGCAAGTGGTTCGCAGACCTTAACGAACGCGCCGCAGTCGAAGCGGCGAAAGCCGCCTGCGCCTCGCGCACCAGATCCCGAACAAAGGAAATTCGCCATGACTGACGCCACCGCAATCCTTGACACCCGCAGCCTTGTCGATGCCCTGAAGCTGGTCGATGTCGTGCGCGAGGCGCACCACATTCCAATTCTGGCCGTCGCGGTCGCGAACTTCGATGACAAACCGCACCTGAAGGCCACCGACCTTGACCAAGAACTGACCGTGTTCCTGAAAGCAACGCGCACCGGCGAATTCCAAGTGGCGATTGACCCACCCACGGCCATCACCGCTTTTGGCAACAGCACTGGTGCTGCGACGGTCAGCCTTGATGACGGGGCAGCGTATATCACCACCAGCCAAGTCGCGGTGCGCGGGCCAAAGGGCATCGACCTGAACGATTTCCCGACCCTGAACACCGGCAAGCCCGTGCACAGGTTCACAATCGCGGAAGGCAAGCTGCACGCGGCCCTTCAGGCGGTGCGGTTCGCGATTTCGACAGAGGAAACGCGATACTACCTGAACGGGGTGTTTCTGACCGCCGTCGATGGCGAAATGGCATTGGTCGCGACGGATGGTCACCGGCTTGCACGGCACCTGATGGAGATGCCCTATGACGGGCCGCAGGTCATAATCCCGGCACCAACCGTTTACACGCTGCAGCACCTGGTGAAGCGCGACGGTGATGCGCCACTTTCCGCCACCATCGGGGTTGTCGCCGCAGGCAAGGGGCACGCCGGGAAAGACACCCATGCGATTGTGGTGGATGGCGACAGCTGGCACCTGAAAAGCCGGTGCATCGACGGAACGTATCCGAAATGGGAAGTGGTGATGGGGAAGGCGGTGGACGCAATCGGCGGCGCACCGACCATCCGCGCGACAGTGACCCAAGCCCACGTCAGCCGACTGCCAAAGGACAACAGCTGGCGACCCACAACACTTGACCCTGACGCGGGCACCATGCGCGTTCGCAATGACTACGATGAAGACGTCGTGGAAATGCCCTTGAAGGGCACCGGCGCAGCCTTCTGTTTCAATGCGCACTACCTGCGCCAGCTGGTCGGGGCAGTCGGTGATGTCGAATTCACCGGCAGCGCACCGGACGCACCTTTCATCGCGACACCCAAGAACCCGAAGACGGTTGTGGTCCAGATGCCGATGAAGGTGCCGGGCAAAAAAGGGTGACACCATGCCAGCCATGACAGCCGAAAAGAAAGCCCTGAATTACCTGAAAGCCTTCGAAGCCGAAGGGCGGGTTGTCAAGCGCGTGGTGATCGAGGGAAAACGAATCGAGTTAGAATTAGAAACGGAACCGGAAAACCTTTCGGAATTTGACAAAGTGGATATGCGATATGACAAAGCGGGAGCTTCCTAAATTCATATACCGACAACGCAATGGGCTATATTTTCAGCGGCGCGGCTGGCCTTCGCAAAAGATCAAGGCGGACTTCGGAACCCCTGAATTTTGGGCTGAATATGCCGCCATCCTGAAGGGTGACGAACAGCCCAAAGTCCTGCGCCGCAGCTTTTCCGCGCTCATTCGCAGCTACCACAAGTCGTCGCGCTATCGGAATTTGAAGCCACGCACGGCGCTAGATTATGACAAGTACACCGCTTTTATTGACGAACGGTTTGGACCGCTGAACCCGGCCAATCTGCAGCGCAAAGATGTCATCCGCCTGCGCGACCAGAACGCCGAAAAGCCATACTTTGCGAATTATGCGGTGAAGGTCATTCGCATCCTGATGGAACACTGCATCGACCTTGGGTGGCGTACCGATAACCCCGCCAAGGGCGTGTCGCTGCTGAAGGTGGGCACTGACCCACGCCTGCCATGGCCACAAAGCCTGATAGATGATTTCCGCGAAGCCGCGCCCCTTGGCACGCGCGAACGCTTACTGATGGAATTGTGCCTTGGGTCCGGCCAGCGCATCGGTGATGTGCTGGAAATGCGGTGGGGCGACATTCAGGACGGGGGAATAACGGTCAAACAAAACAAGACCGGGAAACGGCTTTGGGTGCCCATCGTGCCCGCGCTTCAAGAAGCGCTGGACGCGGCACCGCGCCGGTCGCTGTTCATGCTGACGAACTACCGCGCGACCAATCGCTGGTCATATCGCGGCGCTTCGCAGGCCATTCGGAAGATTAGGGAAGACATCGGAGCGCTGGATTTCGACATTCACAGCTGGCGCTACAATGCGGCCTGCGAATTGGTCGAAGCGGGATGCAATGACGAACTGGTGGCCGCTGTCACCGGGCAAAGCCCCAAGATGGTCGCACACTACACCCAGCAAATCCGTCAGCGCGTGCGGGCAATCGAAGCCCAAAGCCGCCGGAAAAAACCATGACACCCCGCCCGTTTTTGGCCCGCAAAACGAACAGAACAAAAACAGAATGTTTAGACATTTGCTTAGACGGGATTTCAAGCTAAAGTGAAAAATCCGCTAAGTGCTTGAAATTAAATGGAGGCGAGTACCGGAATCGAACCGGTGTACACGGATTTGCAATCCGCTGCGTCACCACTCCGCCAACTCGCCTTCGTGGTGTGGGTCGGGTTTAGGTAGGTCCGGCGGGGAGTGCAAGGGGAATTTGTGGTTTGGCGATTCGAGGGAGGAATTGTGGGGCGGGGAGTGCGGTATTGCGGACACAGTGGGGGAAAAACGGTGGGCAGGTCACGTCGCCAAGGCTGGTTTCGGAGCCTATGAGAACGCGGCAAGTATTTGTTTTTTAATGATTTTCCCGGTTCTTTCTGCGGGTGGTGTATGGGTGTTCGGTTGCGGCTGAACGGCGAATGTGCCAAGGGTTTCTTGCTTGGAAAGAATCGTGGTTACCAGAAAGCGTACAGTTTTATCGAATTTAGGCTGAAAAAAGCGAATCTGGTAACGATTTGGTAAGAGATATGGGGATATACGGGGATATGATGAAGAAATTCGGCATTTTGGCGGCGCTGCTTTCCGTCCTCGTGGGGGTGCCTCAGGTGATGCGGGCGGAGAGCCTCGCGGATGCGATGGTGTCAGCGTACCGTAATTCCGGTCTGCTGGATCAGCAGCGTGCGTTGCTGCGCGCAAAGGATGAGGATCTTGCCATCGCGCAGGCGGCGTTCCGTCCCGTGATCAATTACGCGATTAACGCCCGCTGGAGCCGTACGGATGTTGAGGGCGTTCCGGGTATAACCGATAAGAAGTCGCTTTCCGCGACGATTACCGCCGGTTTGACTCTGTATGATTTCGGGCGTTCGACGCTAAGCGCGGATATGGCGCGCGAGAATGTCATGATGGCGCGCGATATGCTGGTGGGCGTGGAGCAAAACGTCCTGTTGCGCGCGGTTTCTGCGTTCCTGAAGGTGCGTTCTGCGCATGAGACTGCGCTGCTTCGGGCCAATAATGTGCGTCTTCTGACCGAACAGTTACGCGCCGCGAAGGATCGGTTTACGGTTGGGGAAATTACCTCGACAGAGGTGTCTCTGGCTCAGGCGGCATTGGCGGGAGCGCGCGCTGCAGAGGCCGCTGCGCGGGGGCAGTTGATGATTGCGCGGGAGGAATACAAGGCCGCGGTTGGTCATTATCCCAACGGGCTGCAGGTGCCGCCGCGGGTTCCGGTGACGGCAAAAAGTCTGGGGGCTGCCAAGGGGCAAGCGCGGGTGCATCACCCGGACGTTCTGGTGGCACGGCGCAATGTGACGGTGGCTGAAATGGGCACGGAGCTTAGTAAACGCAGCGTTTTACCAACGCTTTCTGCCGAAGCCCGCCTGACCGCTGCGATTAACCATGATGCGCCGAATACTCGCGGTGGTGTGTTGGATGTGACATTGGCTGGGCCGATTTACCACGGCGGCAAACTTACAGCGCTTTATCGCAAGTCGTTGGCACAGGCGGAGGCGGCGCGGGCGGGGCTGCACTTGTCTGTGCAACAGGTTGAACAGAATGTGGGCAATGCGTGGGCGCAGCTGGCCATCGCAACCGCTTCGATTGAGGCAACCGATCGTCAGATTCGCGCCAGCCGCGTGGCCCTGCGCGGGGCGCGTGAAGAGCAGGCGCTGGGCGCCCGGACGATGCTGGAAGTGCTGGATTTCGAACAGGATCTGCTCAACGCAGAGGCCAGTCGGATTTCCGCCATTACCGATCAGCATCTTGCGGCATATAATTTGCTGGCCGCCATGGGGCTGTTGACGGTAGAGCATCTTGGCCTTGGCATCGCAACCTACGATCCCAGCGTGTATTATAACGCGGTTAAGGATGCGCCGCTTCACATTGTTAGCCCCCAGGGGAAACGCCTGGATAGTTTGCTGGAGGCGCTGGGGCGCGATTGATCTGACCGGATGGGGCGAATCTGACCGGGATTAACCGGATATAAGGAATCGCCTGTCAATCCGTTGTATGGTTCGTACCGGGCGGGTATGCTTTCGCCCAATCCTCCTCGCGGCGTGCGGGGCAAGTTGGAAGGTGTTTTATGTCTGAGCCGGTTTCTAATCGTGAAATTGAGGATGTGTTGTCCTCAATCCGTCGCCTGATATCGGCAAATGCCGACGAGCGGGGCGGGGCGGTGGCATCGGTGTCCGATAGGGCGCCGGGAAAGCTGTTGTTGACCCCGGATCAGCTGGTGGACGTGCCCGGAAACAAGGAGGGGGTGGACAGCACGATTGGGCAGCCGATGTCGGCTACTGCGGCAGAAATTGCGTCGCCTGACACTGCTGCACCACGCGAACCGGCGGTAAATCTTGGCGAAACACTGGTTTTGCATGAAGACGCCCGATTGGATATTGCGGCAGAGTCGGAACATCTGGCGTTGGAAGAAACCTTGGCGGAACTGGAAGCCGCGGTCGATCAGGGGGCGTCGGACTGGGAACCGGACGGAACCGACGACTGCGATGACGCGGATCGTGCGTTGCAGGAAAATGAGGGGGCGGCGGTGTTGCAATTCCGCTCGCTGCATTGGCAGGAGGAAATGCCGGAAGCTGAGATAGTTGCTGAAGTCGAAGTGCCAGCGCCTGCCGACGATGAGACCAGCCTCAAGACGAGCGAAATCGCTGAGGCGGAAAAATTGTCGCAGCAAGACGTGGTTGACCTGTCGGAAAAGGTTAAAACAAATTTAGCCGAGACCTATTCCGAGGTAGAGGCGCCGGTTTGTGGCGCGGAACGTGAGGACGTGTGGTCGGACGAGGCACATGTTAGGTCGGACGCCCCGGAAATGCCGGACGATTGCGCGCCGGTCGAGACCATGCCGGAGTGGGAGATTGAACCGACGGCGGAAGCGGGAGGCGAGGCAGAACCGGAAACGGTGTTTGTTGCGGCTGACTTGGAAGACGCAGCGCCGGAAGATGTTGATTTTATTGACGAAGATGCGCTCAGGGATTTGGTCTCCCGAATGTTGCGCGAGGAGTTGCAGGGGGTGGTCGGGCAACGCATGACTCAATCCATCCGCCGCCTCGTGCGTCGGGAAATCGCGCGGGCCTTGACCGTTCAGGATGACCTTTGAGCGGCATTGAGCGCTCAGATGGGCGAAGAAATCTCTAAAATTTGATCCAAATCCAGATGGGCTTCCATATGCGCGCCGAGTTTGTCCAGCGCCTCGTCCAGCGCCTCGTCATAAGAAACACCGCTACTTTGCGCGCCGAGTTCGGCTAAGAACGCGGCGCGGAAATCGTCGGCGGCGAACAGCCCGTGCAGGTAGGTGCCGCGCACCTTGCCGTCAACTGACGCGGCGCCCTCCCGGCGTCCGTCCATCTCAAGCCAGCCGCGCGCGCAATCATCGCCTTCGGTGCTGCCCAGATGGATTTCATATCCCGAGACCGGGCAGCCGCTCGCCGGATGAAGCGCCCGGTTCAAGCGCAGGGTTTTCAGTGGTTCGAGCCGGGTGCTGACCGCGAGATGGCCCAGCCCCGCCACGCTCCCCGGCGCGCCTTCCAGCCCGTCTGGATCCTGGATTTCCTGCCCAAGCATTTGATATCCCCCGCAAATTCCCAGCACCGCCCCGCCGCGCCGGATATGCGCCGCGAGATCAATGTCCCAACCCTGCGCCCGGAAATGCGCCAGATCGGCGATGGTGGATTTGCTGCCGGGGATCAGGATAAGGTCGGCATTGCCGGGCAGGGGGTGCCCGGCCTCGATGATTTCCAAAGTCACGCCGGGTTCAGCGGCCAGTGGATCGAGATCGTCAAAATTGGCGATCCGGTTCAGGCGCGGCACAGCGACCCGGAAGGCGCCACCGGGGCGCGGCGTGGCGAGGTCCATGACGTCCTCCGCCGGAAAACGCCACGCCTCGTCAAACCACGGCAACACCCCGATCGGCGCCCAGCCCGTCTGCCGTGCAATCTCTGCCATGCCGTCATCGAACAAGCTGACATCGCCGCGAAACTTGTTCACCAAAAAGCCCTTGATCCGCGCCCGGTCCGCCTCCGGTAGCACCACCTTCGTGCCGACCAGTTGCGCGATCACCCCGCCGCGATCAATGTCGCCCGCCAACAGGACCGGCACCCCGGCCGCTTCGGCAAATCCCATATTGGCGATGTCGCCCGCGCGCAGGTTGACCTCGGCCGGCGAGCCTGCCCCCTCGACAATGATCAAATCCGTGCCCCGCGCAAGCCTTTGGAAACTCAGCAAAACTTCCGGTAATAGCTGCGCCTTGGCCCGCCCGTATTCCCGCGCTTTCATCGTTGCAAAGCGCTCGCCGCGCAATATGACCTGCGCGCCGACATCGCTTTCGGGCTTCAGCAGGACCGGGTTCATGTCCACATGCGGCGTCACGCCGGCTGCACGGGCCTGCAACGCCTGCGCCCGGCCAATTTCGCCGCCTTCCGGGGTCACGGCGGCGTTGTTGGACATATTTTGCGGTTTGAATGGGCGCACTTTCAGCCCCCGCGCGCGAAAGGCCCGCAACAGTCCGGCGACGATCAGTGATTTGCCGACATTGGAGCCGGCGCCCTGAACCATGATGGCGCGTGTCATGCCTTCCCCCGTTTCACCGCTTCCTTGTAACGGCGCGGGCCGGGGGCGGGCAAAGGAAAACGCGCCCGAAGGCGCGTCTTTTTTACCCTATGTCCGCAGAGGTCAGGCCGCCGCTGCCTCCGCTGCGTTGCGACGTTCGCTTTCTTCGCGGCTCAGCGCGACCGAGGTGCGCACACCGCGACCGACGAATTCCATCAGCCCCTTGACCACACGCTCGTTCGGGTCGATCCCGGCGCAGCTCAGAACCTCGCGGCCATCGCGCGACCGCGCCCAGCGGGCGATCTGTTCCGGTCCGTTGCCGTATTTCTTGTCATCAGAAATCGCGTCATCCAGAGCCGCAAGCACAACGGCAGCGAAAAGCTTGCGCGAGCGATTGCCCTGTTCATTGTTGAACGCAGTTCCATCAATGGTGTCAAACATTCGGCGTCCTTATCTTCATTCTTCTCGTTCCGCACGGGGCATGTTTACCCAGCTAAACATTTCCCGCCCGATCAGCCACCGCATCTTGCGGTTCGCGTTTGGTGCAGGCCAATATGCGCTTTCTTGACCGATTCGGTATCCCCTTGGGTGCATATCTGTCATGCATCTGTTACATAGCTCAGGTCAACACCTATCCGCACCCGCAGCGCAGCGCTTGCCAGGCACGGACCGCCAAGATATAGGTTCGCCGACGTATATTGCAAGCACGCAATCCGAATTCGGGGAATAAAATGGCGAAAATTAACGGCAATGAGATCCGTCCGGGCAATGTTCTGGAGCATAAT
>PDWJ01008741.1_pt1 | contig 20001 bp, 20 predicted proteins | sample 1430881 | NCBI WGS metagenome assembly PDWJ01 (sample SAMN01162460, study PRJNA174530) | Oral metagenome, whole genome shotgun sequencing project. | biome: Marine environment; feature: Marine mammal; material: Swab sample of the gingival sulcus; isolation source: swab sample of gingival sulcus...
CTATTTGTCAGTTCGCTATTTCCGGTTATCTTAAATGGTCTGTACGTTGCAATCATTATCATTGTACTTGATAAGCTCAGCTGGGACAATTTAATGCCCTTAGCCATTAGCGTCGCCATCGGCGAGTTTGTCGTCGTTAGTGTAATCGGCGTCATTGCCTTTTGGGCGTTGCAAAATAATGGCACTTTTATGAAAATGATTCAATCCTAATAAACCTAGCGCAATATTTTTTAAGTAAACATCAATCCGTCACGGCTCTTAAAACTGCGACGGATTTTTGCTTACAAAAAGTTTAATATTATTTTGGGGACGGAACTTGACAAAACTAAAAAAATCTGTATAATTGTCTTAGACTTAATCACAAAGGGGCAAATATGGCACGAACAGCACGCCAGAAAAAACTTTTTTCTACTTACTTGATAGAACAAAACTGCGAAATGCCACTATTCGCCGATAAAGACGATAAAGACGCCTTTATCTTTGCACTATGTCAAGCCATTAAACAATACGGATGCTTAATAATCGGTTGCGAGCTGTTAAACACTAGCTATCGACTGATTATATACGACAACGGCAACGACATATCGAGCATCATGCGCTCGATTAATATCTCGTTTAGCATGAAGCTGCACAGCAAAAGAAAATTTAAGCGCCGCTTTAAATCGTCTCTATTAGCCGATGCCACAAAAATTGCCAACTATTTGGCATCGTTTAAACCAATCGACAACAGCTGTCAACTGGCCCTAATAAAAGCCAACGATCTGGTCAATAGCAGTGGTTTTCGAAAACGCCTCTTTAGACAGGATAGTGAGTTTTGCGATTTTATCAAAGGACAACAACACACTTTACCCTGTCTTGAAGCCAATTGTCATAACATGGCTGGCGAAGCTATGCGCTGTATGAACAGCACGGCGGCTAAAACTTACATAAATAACATCTTAAAACATCAGCAAATAACTTTAAACGACTTAAAAAAAGACAAAAATTTACGCAAACAACACATCCTGTATCTGCGTCAACACTCAACATTAACACTAAAACAGCTAGGCGACCTATTTGAACTCACTGAATCGGCCGTCAGCAAAATAATTAAACGCGCCAACACGGAAATTATCTAAGGAGGATACCATGGCACTATTAAACGATGAAATGAGAAAAGAATTAACAGAGCACTTTAGCGGACTTAAAAAAAATGTCAACATGTTACTGTTTCTAGACGACTGCGCCAGCTGCAACGACACCAAAGGCTTAATCGATGAAGTCGTCGACTTGAGCGACAAAATTAACGTTGCCGTACACGATTTATCATCAGAACAAGCAAAAAAATTCGAAGTTACGCGTACACCGGTTATCGCTTTTGCCGACCAAAATGGCGACGACTTGCGAATTCGCTTTAACGGCATTCCGGCCGGACACGAATTTAGCGCTTTTATTACAACCATCAACGAAGTTGGTGAAGGCAGTGAGGACTTGCCAAAAGATCTGGCCGACAAAATAACCGGTATTGACAAAACCGTCGACATTAAAGTGTTTGTCACACTAGGTTGCCCACACTGCTCTGGCGCCGTTGCCAAAGCACACAAGCTGGCTTTGATGAACAAAAATATTCGTTCGCAGATGATTGAATGTGGTACTTTCCCTGAATTAGCCGACCAATACAATGTCAGCGGCGTGCCGAAAATCGTCATCAACGAAGATCACGAATTAATTGGCAATCAACCAATTGATCAATTTTTGGCAACTGTGATACCACTTACTAATTGAAGTAGAAAGCCTCTGCTTTAAACGTTAGCAAAGAAACGGTTTGTGTCTTAACATAGACCGTTTTTTACTATGATGCATTTTATTATTGGTATTTACTATGATAAAAGGAAGGAAACTTATGGACGAAAAGACAACGTCTGCGCCAAATGATTTGCTTTTTACAGAATTTTCCATTCCCAGCTATGAGGAATGGAAAGAGGAAGCAACGCGCTTGCTAAAAGGAAAACCATTTGATAAAGCCATGTTTACCAAGACGGCCGAAGGCATCACCATTCAACCAATTTATCGACGGGAAGACTTAGAAAAACTCCCCCATATCAATACGTTGCCCGGCTACCCACCCTACGTACGTGGTACAAAGGTCGAGAGCTATGTTAAAGCCCCTTGGCAAATGGCGCAAATCACTTATGAAGCAACACCAAAACAATTTAATGACGCCTTTATCCAAGATTTGTACAAAGGACAAACCTCACTGGCAATTGCCTTTGACAAAAATACCTTGGCCGGAATTGACGCCGATGATGCGGCCGCCAAGGACATTGGCTTGTACGGCCTATCGGCTTCGACACTGGCTGACATTGACGTTGCGCTTGACGAAGTCGTCGTCGACGTGTTGCCACTGCACATCGATACCGGTCGCAGCCCTCTAGCGCTAACGGCACTATTCGCAGCGCATGCTAAAAACAACTATATCAAGATTGACAAATTAAGTGGCGTATTTGGTTATGATCCGCTGGCTTACGCCGCTCGACATGGTACACTTGGACAATCACTAGATAGCGCCTTTGACCAAATGAAGGCCGTGATTGATTGGTGTCGAAGCGAAAAATGCAATTTGCGCACCATTTTAGTACAAGGCCACCCTTATCATGATGGCGGTATCGACTCCGTACAGGAATTGGCTTTTGTACTGGCAACTGCAGCTGAGTACATAAGTGCGTTGCGCGATAGAGGCTTGACCATTGCACAAATTAGCAAGCGTATGGCACTGAGCATTTCAATTGGTTCTAATTATTTTATGGAAATCGCCAAAATTCGAGCTCTAAAAATGCTTTATGCAACCCTGATCGAATCATTTGATGGCGATGCCGAAGCGCAAAAGGTCTTTATTCACGCCAAGACTTCATCTTGGACCAAAACAGTCTACGACCCCTATGTCAATATCTTGCGCAATGCCTCTGAAGCCTTTTCGGCCGCAGTCGGTAATGTCGATAGTCTAACTGTCGTACCATTTGACGAACCAATTCGCGAAGCTGACGGCTTTTCAAGACGCGTCTCCAGAAATATTCAATATTTTTTAACTGACGAGTGTCACTTGACCCAACCAATTGATCCGTCAGGCGGTTCGTGGTATATCGAAACACTAACGGCTCAAATTGCCGAAAAGACCTGGTCAGAATTTAAAACCATCATTGCCGACGGCGGCATGTCAGCTCTATTGGCCAGTGGCGAAATCACCAAGCGCGTTACCGATAAATACGAAGAACGTTTTGTCGATATGGCTAAGCGCAAACACGTTTGGGTTGGTGTTAACAACTATGCCAATATGACAGAAATCAAATTAGACGCCAAGCCAGTTGACCGCGCCAAAATTAAAAAGACGCGTATTGACGACCTAAAACACTATAAGCAAAAGACCAAGCGCGTTAACCTCGCCGAAAAATTAGAGGCTTACGGCAAACAAATGACCGTTAAAAATGCGATTGGTGCCATTGAAAACGGTGCAACGCTTGGCGAATTGTATAAAGCAGCCAACGCCGATGGCGATATTTATAAAGCCGTTGCAATCAAGGCGGAACGCGGTGCAGAAAGATTTGAAAACCTACGCGATTACACGGAGACAATGGCACAATCTGGTAAGCGGCCAAAGGTATTTTTGATTAACTTAGGTCCCATTCCACAGCACAAAGCACGCGCCGACTTTTCGCGTGGGTTCTTTGAAGTAGGCGCTTTTGAAGTGATTGGCAACGACGGGTTTAAAACAGATGACGCCGCCATTTCAGCAGCGCTGGAATCAAACGCGCAGGTTGGCATTATTTGTTCAACCGATGCAACCTACCCGGAAAGTGTTCCGGTTATCGCCAAAGGCATCAAACAGCAGAATCCAAAAATGATTGTTATGTTAGCCGGACGACCACCCAAAGAACTTGAACCGGTCTACCGTGAAGCCGGCGTCGACCACTTTATTTACATGGGTGCTAACTGTTACAACTTACTTAAGACCGTTCAAAAGGAGGTAGAAAATGCCTAAATATCCCGATTTTTCAGCAGTCGACCTCAAACTAAATGGCCTTAATAAAACATACAACGAATGGCAACGTGATTTTGAAAATAAAACAGGCCAAACCGTTGATGATTTTGAGTGGATGACTAACGAACAAATTCCGGTTGGTCCACTCTATACGCTAAATGACTATAAAAACTTGGAACACCTCGATTTTACGGCCGGTATTTCGCCCAACCTGCGCGGACCTTACGCCACGATGTATGTTACAAGACCGTGGACAGTTCGTCAATACGCCGGTTTTTCGACCGCCGAAGAATCAAATGCCTTTTATAAGCGTAACTTAGCTGCCGGTCAAAAAGGTTTATCAATCGCCTTCGATTTGGCGACCCACCGTGGCTACGATTCCGATCACCCACGTGTCGTCGGTGATGTCGGCAAAGCTGGTGTTGCAGTCGACTCAATGCTTGATATGAACATTTTGTTTTCCGGTATTCCGCTCGATAAAATGTCAGTTTCCATGACGATGAATGGTGCTGTTTTACCGATTTTGGCCTTTTACATCGTCGCTGCCGAAGAGCAAGGCGTGCCCAAAGAAAAAATGGCCGGTACCATTCAAAACGATATTCTAAAAGAATACATGGTGCGTAACACCTATATTTACCCGCCGGAAATTTCGATGAAGATCATCGCCGATATTTTTGAGTACACTTCGCAAAATATGCCAAAGTTTAACTCAATTTCGATTTCCGGCTATCATATGCAAGAAGCCGGTGCCACCAATGACATCGAACTGGCCTACACACTGGCTGATGGTTTAGACTATATCCGCGCTGGTATCAAAGCCGGTATCGACATCGATGCTTTTGCACCGCGCCTGTCCTTTTTCTGGGCGATTGGTACCAACTACTTTATGGAAGTTGCCAAAATGCGCGCCGGTCGTATGCTCTGGGCTAAAATTGTCAATCAATTTAATCCTAAAAACCCAAAGTCACTCGCACTGCGCACGCACTCGCAAACCTCCGGCTGGTCACTCACCGAGCAGGACCCCTTTAATAATGTGACGCGCACACTAGTCGAGGCAATGGGCGCGGCGCTCGGTCATACGCAGTCGCTGCATACTAATGCGCTAGACGAGGCAATTGCTTTGCCAACTGATTTTTCAGCGCGCATCGCTCGTAATACACAGCTCTATCTACAAGATGAAACGATGATTTGTAAGGCAATCGACCCATGGGGTGGCTCGTACTACGTCGAAAAACTGACACATGAAATCGCCCACCGCGCATGGGGCCATATTCAAGAAGTCGAATCATTGGGTGGTATGGCTAAAGCAATTGAAACCGGTCTGCCGAAAATGCGTATCGAAGAAGGTTCAGCCCGTCGTCAGGCCAGAATCGACTCCGGTAAAGAGCCAATTATTGGCGTCAATAAATTTCGACTGGACCACGAAGACCCCGTCGAAGTATTGGAAATTGACAACCAAGCGGTGCGCCGCGCTCAAATTGAACGCCTTAAAAAACTTAAAGCCAACCGCGATAATAAAGCTGTTGAAGTAGCGCTTGACGCCATCACTAAAGCAGCCAAAAGTGGTGAGGGAAACTTGCTGGCACTGGCCATTGAAGCCGCCCGAGCACGTGCCTCACTGGGCGAAATATCCTATGCCATTGAAAAGGTCAGCGGTCGCCACAAGGCAGTAATCAGAAGCATTTCTGGTGTCTATTCATCGGAATATGCCAAGAAGGATGATATGGAAAGAGTACGAGATTTAACCGATAAATTTGCCGAAAATGATGGTCGCCGCCCTCGTATTTACATCGCCAAAATGGGACAAGACGGCCATGACCGCGGCGCCAAAGTCGTCGCTACTGGCTTAGCTGATATGGGCTTTGACATCGACGTCGGCCCCCTCTTTCAAACGCCCGAGGAAGTCGCCCGTGACGCCGTTGAAAACGACGTTCATGCCGTCCTTATACGAAAATGGCGCCGAACTAATATTTGGCCCCGGTACAGTAATTACTGATAGCGGCGAAAAAATTATGCACGCCCTCAATAAGCGCTTGGGCTACGAGGAATAAAATGGCTAAAAATATAAAACGCCCCGAATGGGTGCCAGAAAATGGTGGTGCCGGTTTTACTACCGAAGTATTAGATGGTGTCGCTAGCGTGCACGATGGCTTTGCCAGCACCAAAATGCGCACTCCTGTCAAAAAGGGTCGCCCTACATTGTCAACTGAAGATTACTATCAAGGGGTTATCAACGGCGAACGCGCTATTCTGGCGCGCGCCATCACTTTAATTGAGAGCAATGCCAAAAGGCATTTTTTGCAAGCACAAGACCTAATTCAATTGCTTTTGCCACACGCCAATAAATCGCTTAGAATTGGTATCTCTGGTGTTCCCGGTGCCGGTAAGAGCACCTTTATCGAGGCACTTGGTGTCATGCTCTGTGAAATGGGTCATAAGGTGGCCGTATTGGCTGTTGACCCCAGTAGCGCCATCACCAAAGGCTCGATCTTGGGTGATAAAACGCGTATGGAACAATTGTCAAATCAGCCAAATGCCTTTATCAGACCATCGCCTTCCGGCGGCATGTTGGGTGGCGTTGCGCGCAAGAGTCGCGAGACAATTTTGCTGTGCGAAGCCGCCGGCTACGACATCATCTTAGTTGAAACCGTCGGCGTTGGTCAAAATGAAATCACCGTGCGTTCAATGGTTGACTTTTTTCTGCTGGTATTAATTACCGGTGCTGGTGATGAACTGCAAGGTATGAAAAAAGGCGTTATGGAAATATGCGACGCTATTTTAGTCAATAAAGCCGACGGCGACAATCTGTTACGTGCCAAAACAGCCCGTGCCGATTTTGATAATATGCTGCACTATCTCAGACCGGCCACCAAAGGCTGGCAGTCAAAGGCCTATACCTGCTCAGCGCTCCATAAAACCGGTATTAAAGAAATATGGGATGTTATGCTGGAGTTTGAAAAAAACACCAAAAAATCAGGCGTCTTTACAGAAAGACGCAACCAACAACAGTTAGAATGGGTTAACACGATGGTTATTGAGCAATTAAAACTAAAGTTCTTTAATCACCCACTGATAAAATCACGCTATGACGAACTGGCCCAAAAACTGGAAAGCGCTGCGTTATCACCAACCAAAGCCGCAACCGAATTATTGGAGATATTTGAGGAAAAGTGTTAAATTAAACTGAAAGTTGAAAGTAACGTAACTATTCAGTCAAGAACTGTCATTTCGAGTGGCGCAGCCTCAATCGAGAAATCTCGGATTTTAAAAGCGAGATCTCTCCACTACGTGCTACGCACTTTTGGTAATTATGTTTACTTCGTAAACACCGCTCCCGGGGTCGCGTCCGGATATTTTTCCGGTAACATCGGCTTCATTCGGCGTAGCAACTTCACGGCCGATCAACTTAGCCATCTTCACGACTTTTTCAACCATCTGGCCATTGCTCTCTGCCAAGACACCTTTTTCTAAGTAGAGGTTATCTTCAAAACCAACTCTAACGTGACCACCCATGGCAATCGTTGCTGCGGCAATTGTCCAGGCGTGTCTACCCAAACCGGTTGCCGTCCAAGTTGAGCCGGCCGGAATGCTATTTGCCATAAATGACAAATCGCGCACTGTTGCGCTCATCTGCACGCCTAACACAAAGTCAAAGTGCAAGGGGTGCTTAAGTAGACCTTTTTTATCAACGCGTAAGGCGATATCAATCATACCTTTGTCAAATACTTCTAACTCCGGTTTAATACCCCTGTCGAGCATAATCTTAGCAAAGTTCTTAATGGTATTATCACTATTGACAAAAATTTCGTCACCGCCAAAGTTACAAGTACCGCAATCGAGTGTTGCCATTTCCGGAGTCGGCACTATATCAGTAGACTGTAAGCGTTCTAAATCTGTCATACCAACAGCACCACCGGTCGACGGTTGTACGATGGCATCGGGACAAACCTTTTTAATGGCATCAACCGCGACCTGAAAACGCTCTCTATCTTGCGTCGGTGTGCCGTCATCATATCTAACGTGTAGGTGAATAATTGAAGCGCCAGCATCGTAAGCTGACTTCGCTTCTTTGACGATCTCCTCAATCGTGTAGGGCACAGCCGGGTTTTGCTCTTTAGTAACTTCGGCGCCACAAATTGCCGCCGTAATAATTAGTTTTTCCATTAAATCCTCCTATCAAATCAGTTATATCTGCGTCATCTCATTATAACACATCAGCCCAAAAGGTAAAAGATTTTATCTGATAATATTTTAACATTAACCAAATAAGGTCAACAACACGCCAGCTGCGACAGCTGAGCCGATTACGCCGGCAACATTTGGTCCCATTGCATGCATCAACAAGAAATTTGATGGATTTTCCTTTTGGCCAACCACTTGCGAAACGCGCGCCGCCATCGGCACCGCCGAAACGCCGGCTGAACCGATTAGTGGGTTAATCGTACCACCGCTTAATTTATTCATCAGTTTAGCCAGCAGCACGCCGGTTGCTGTGCCGATGGCAAAAGCAACAACGCCCAGTGCAATTATCTTTAGGGTCGATGGGCTAAGGAATGATTCAGCCGTCGCTGTCGCACCAACCGTCACGCCCAAGAAAATGGTGACAGTATTAATTAAAGCATCTCTAGCTGTTTTTTCAAGCAGCGCCGTCACACCACATTCCCTAAATAGATTACCCAACATCAGCATACCGACCAATGCGGTAGCTGCCGGCACCAGCATCGATACGATAATGGTGACAGCAATCGGAAAGATAATCTTTTCGGTTTGAGAAACATGACGTAGCTGTTCCATCTTTATCATGCGCTCTTTTTTAGTAGTCAACAGCTTCATAATCGGCGGCTGTATAACCGGCACCAGCGCCATATAACTATAAGCGGCAACGGCAATTGGCCCCAGCAAATGCGGCGCTAGTTGACTGGTTGCAAATACGGCCGTTGGTCCATCGGCACCGCCAATAATTCCAATGGCACCGGCTTCTTGTCCGGTAAAACCCAATAATAAGGCGCCGATAAAGGTAAAGAAAATGCCAAATTGCGCAGCAGCGCCTAATAATAGCGAACGCGGGTTGGCAATCAGTGGGCCAAAATCAGTCATGGCGCCAACGCCCATAAAGATTAGTGGTGGGAAAATACCCAGTTTAACGCCCGAATAGAGGTAATAAAACAATCCTCCCGCCGCCTGCAATGCGGTATGCAACTGACCGACGACATTACCACCAGAAACTACGTTAATGTGATTCATCAAAGGTAGGGTCGTCTGCTCACTGTCAATAAATTGTATCACCGGCTTAATCATCATATCGCCGAGTGGTAAGTTAGTCAACAACATACCAAAGGAAATTGGCACTAATAACAGTGGTTCAAAGCCCTTTTTAATCGCCAAGTAAAGCAGAAAACAAGCAATTATTATCATCGTGATACGGCCAAAATCTATGCCATTGGCAAACAGTGCATAATAACCTGTATTCTTAATAAACTCCAGTAGTGCTTGTAACATTAATACATCTCCTTTCTGTAAATGGGATGTATTAACCCAATGTAATCAATGCGTCGCCCGGATTGACAGAAGCGCCCTTGTTGACATTGACTGCCACAACTTTAGCATCAGCCGGCGCCATAATTTCGTTTTCCATTTTCATCGCTTCCAGTATCAGCAAGACATCACCTTTTTTCACTTGATCACCCGCAGCCACTTTGATATCTAAAATTGTACCGGGCATCGGTGCCGTTACAGTATTGCCCCCGGCTGCCGGCGCAGCTGCTGATTTAGCTGGCTGTGGTTCTGCCGCTGGAGCAGGTGCTACAGCAGGCGCTACTTTTGCCTGCGGTTGTGCCGCTACTGCCGGACGTGGTGCTGCAACTGTGCTAGTTGCTGCACTTACTTCTTCTACTTCTACTTGATACTGTTTGCCATTAACTGTTATATTGTACTTTTTCATTATCACTCGCCTCCATTAAAATCGATTATTCATCTGCTCTACTAGTCCACTTTTCGACCAAGCTGGCCGTTGATCGGGTACTCGAACAATACGCTTGACAACGATATTATCAATTGGCGTCTGTAGTGCGGCCGCTAAGGCTGCCGTTATAACGGCAGCGATCTCGACATCATCACTAACGCCATCGTCCTTATTATCCGTTGTCGATTCAACCGTTGCCGCTAGCGGAGAAGAAACAACTGGTTGCTTCTGTTTTAACAACTTTGCCATTATCACAACCATCAGCCACAAAAATACCAAGGCCAAAAATGTAATCGTCATGCCGATGGCAGCGACCATTAAACCGCCGCTGATTTTTTCACCAATCGTCAATGTAGAAGGATCTGCTAATCTCTTAATTAATTCCATAGTGCCCCCTTCTATAGCGGAATATTACCGTGCTTTTTAGCCGGTCTGTTTTCACGCTTACTCGCCAACATATCAAGAGCATCAATTAAACGTGATCGTGTCACGCTAGGCTCAATAACATCGTCGACAAAACCGCGTTCTGCCGCTTTGTATGGTGTGGCAAATTCAGCTGTATACTCATCAATCTTTTGTTGGCGCATTGCCACCGGGTCATCCGCCTGCTTGATATCATTACGGAAGATGATATTGGCAGCGCCCTGCGGGCCCATCACGGCGATTTCAGCTGTTGGCCAAGCCAACACAACGTCGGCACCGAGTTCTTTTGAACACATCGCCAAATAAGAGCCGCCGTAGGCCTTTCTGGTAATCAAAGTCACCTTGGGTACCGTCGCTTCGCTATAGGCATAGAGCATTTTAGCACCATGTCTAATAATACCGCCGTATTCTTGGGTTGCTCCCGGCAAAAATCCCGGTACATCGACAATGTTGAGTAGCGGTATATTAAAAGCATCACAGGTGCGAATAAAGCGAGCCGATTTGTCAGAGGCGTTGACGTCAAGACAACCCGCTAAAAAACTGGGTTGATTGGCGACGATACCGATCGTCTCGCCATTTAAGCGCGCTAGACCGGTGATAATATTTTTAGCATAATGCGGTTGCACTTCATAAAAATCAGCGTTATCGATAATGCTGATAATGACATCATGCATATCATAGGGTTTATTTGAATTATCGGGAATAATATCATTTAATGCCATATCAAAGCGATTGACATCGTCACTTGTAAAACACGGCGCCTGTTCCATATTATTAGACGGTAAGAAACTAAGTAATCTTCTAATATCGGCAATACAAGCGGCGTCATCTTGCGAAATAAAATGGGCCACACCGGAAATACTATTGTGTGTCATTGCGCCACCAAGCGCCTCAGCTGTAACCTCTTCACCCGTTACAGTCTTGATAACTTGTGGTCCAGTGATAAACATCTGAGACGTCTGGTCGACCATAAAGATAAAGTCGTTTAAAGCAGGTGAATAGACCGCACCGCCGGCACAGGGCCCCATAATGGCAGTAATCTGCGGAATAACTCCCGAAGCCAATGTGTTTTTATAAAAAATTCTGCCATAGCCAGATAAGGCGTCAACCGCTTCTTGAATGCGCGCACCGCCGGAATCGTTTAAGCCGACGACAGGTGCACCGACTTTAACGGCATTATCTAATACCTTGCAAATTTTAGCAGCATGCATTTCGCCCAGCGAACCGCCGACAACTGTAAAATCTTGGGCAAAGGCATAGACTAATCGACCATCTACCTTACCATAACCGGTGACAACACCCTCGGCGGGCGCAGCGAGCTTTTCCATGCCAAAGTTTGTGCAGCGATGCTTAACAAAGGCGTCCAATTCAACAAATGACCCTTCATCAAATAACAATGCAATACGCTCTCGGGCAGTTAATTTCCCCTTTTGATGTTGCTTTTCAATTCTCTTTTCACCACCACCGAGTGCCAATTTTTGTTTGGCTTCGCGTAGCTGGTCTAGTTTGTTCGTTGATTTAGACAAAGTCTCCCTCCCGTTATCTTTCAGTTAATTCCAGCAGTATGCGTCCGGAACTCTTGGGGTGAACAAAGGCAATTCTAGCCCCACCGGCACCGTAACGCGGCTTTTCGTCAATCATACGCATACCTTTTTCCTTCATATAGGCAATTGCTTCTTCGATGTTGTCAACGCGCAAGGCGATATGTTGAATACCTTCGCCGTTTTTGGCAATGTGTCGCGCAATCGGACCGTCCTCTGAAGTCGATTCAAGCAGTTCTAATTCAGAATCGCCAACCGGTAAAAAGGCGACTTTTACCTTTTGCTCTTCGACAATTTCAGTATCAAGGCAGTCCAGTCCCAAAACATCGCTGTAAAACTTGAGCGACTCCGTCAGGTCTTTTACGGCAATGCCAATGTGATCGACTTTTAATACTTTCATAACTCCTCCTAGCTATTACGACGCTAAATATTTGCCATTTTGCTATAACATCAACATTATATATGAAAACTTACCATTATACTATATTATTAGGGCCTTTTTTCAAATAAAAAGAGCTAAATGATCAGCATGCATCACTTAACTCTTTGCAAATATGGCTAGAACAATGGATGTTGCTCACATATTTACACATTAAAGACGTATTAGGCTTCACTTTCCTGTTGTGAAGACATAATCTTATACTTTTCGTTGACCGATTTAATGGCAGATAGAATCGCCTTACGCGCTGTGCCGTAGTAACGTTGATTAAACAGTTCAGCAATTTGCTCATAATCCATAATATTTTTGCCAACTATTAGCTGTCTGATAAAATCTACCGCAATTGAAGTAGCCAATGAACAATCAACATCTTCAATAACACCCGTTTCTTGATCGATAATCATAGCGACGGCGATAACTGTATAAAGCGCGGATGCCGTAATACCATGCGGTAACTTTGCGTAGCCTGAAATAAAAATTGAATTTTGACCCATTCGCGCCTCCTATCGTAATGCTAATTTACAGTTATATTCTAACAAACATGTTGCCAAATTAAAAGCAAAAACTGAATTATTTTCCAGCTTTTAGTAAATGTTTATACTTGGTGCGCTCCGACTGATATAAATCATTACCCTGAGCATCAATTGCGACAATGGCTGGAAAATCTTTAACCGTCAAGCACCTAACCGCCTCGGGACCAAGATCACCATAACAGACGACCCTGCTAGCGACAATTGAATTGGCGATAATGGCGCCTGCCCCACCGATGGCGGCAAAGTAAACAGCACCATATCGTTGCACCGCCGCTTTAACGCTATCGCTACGCAAGCCTTTGCCAATCATACCACGTAAGCCGCGTTCTAACAACGGAATTGTCAAATCGTCCATTCGATAACTGGTAGTCGGTCCAGCTGAACCAATGATTTGTCCAGGGCGGGCCGGCGCCGGCCCGACATAATAGATTATTTGGTCGGTCAAGTCAATCGGCAAAGCCTCACCCTTTTTAAGCGCCTGATTAAGGCGCAGATGGGCAGCATCGCGCGCCGTGTAAACGATGCCACTTATCTTAACATAATCACCCGCCCGCAATGCATTGACTTTATCACACGTCAGTGGCGTTGTTAAACGTTTTACATTATTCATAATTATTCCAATATGAGCTTACCATGTCGTGCCGCGTGACAGTTAATATTGACTACAATTGGCAATCCGGCAATATGTGTTGCAAATGACTCGATATGCACCGCCAAAGCCGTTGTGCTGCCGCCCAATCCTTGTGGGCCGATGCCCAAGCGATTGATTTCAGCCAGTATTCGCGCCTCTAAATCAGCATAATAATCATCACGATGCACCGTACCAATGTCGCGTAGCAAAGCCTTTTTGGCCAGTAATGCTGCCTTTTCCAGCGTACCACCCAAGCCAATACCAACCACAATCGGTGGACAGGGATTGGGCCCGGCCAACGACACCGTTTCAGTGACAAACTGCACCACGCCGTCAACGCCATCTGACGGCTTTAACATCTTGCAGCGTGACATGTTCTCACTACCGAAACCCTTGGCCGCTATCTCAATGGTCAGTGTCTCGCCTGTGACAATATCGTAGTGAATAATCGCCGGTGTGTTATCTTCGGTATTTTTACGCTGCAACGGGTCGGCCACAACCGACTTGCGAAAATAGCCATCTCGGTAAGCCGTGCGAACACCCTGATTAATCGCTACGCTTAAGCTACCGCCAACAACGCGTAAATCTTGGCCAATCTCGACAAAGACGACCACCATGCCGCTGTCTTGACAAATTGGCATTTCAGTGGTGCGCGCCAAAGCCGCATTGTCAAGCAATACCTCAAGCACCTGATGGCCGATTGGTGATTTTTCTATCTGTCGTGCAGCAGACAAACTCGTTTCGACATCAGCCGGTAAATCGACGTTAATAGCATGACAAAGCGCGGCAACCGCCTCGCTAATTTTGTTGACGTGAATCGTCTTCATCGCTCACTCGCTTTTACAAAATACTATTTTGTCTTGTTGACTTTTGCTAAAAAATCAGCTTCATCAATAATAAAACGCTCGTGACGGCCTTCGCCAATTAAGCCATTTTGATCGTAGGCCTTGACGTCAAACACCAGTCGCCTACGGTCAATTTCAATTAATTCAGCCTCTGCCCATTAGGGCTGCACACCGTACAGTGCTGCCCCTTCCATAATCGTAATCATCATCGGTGTAGCAAACACATCGATACCACCACTGCCCAAAGATGAAGCGAGCTGTTCTTTTGTTACGACAATTTGATACTTATTCTTAATGCCAATTGCTAGTTTTTTCATTATTTTCCTCAAAGTATTTAGAAATATGTTCAATTTCTGCCGCTGCCATATCGTGAACCAACAACGGAATGCGATAGATTTTTTTGCCTTTAAAAGCCATCTCAATTTCCTTTATATGCGTGGCTTCAGATTGCTTTTTTTCGACCCAAAAGTCATCTGTTGGATTATCAGGCAAGATGCGATTGATCACATAAGCGGCAATTGGAATATTGTATTTTTTTAGTATTGCCGTCGCTTTTTTGGTCTCATCAAGTGCTAATTTTTCCGCATTTAAAACAAAAATAAAACCCAGTTTACCGGAATCAAGCAGTATATTCGACGCCTTGATCAAATTATTTTTGCGCTGTGTCAACAGCTTAATGATTTCGTCGTTTTTCTCAACATCCATATTCTTTTCGTACATCTTTTTATACATTAACGTCTTCTTACGCTTGACCAGTAATGTATTAATCCATGACTCCAACATATCGGGCAAGGTCAATAATCTGACGGTATGTCCAGTCGGTGCTGTATCAAAGACGATATAATCATAATAGTCGCTAGTTTCATTCAAAATTTCAATCATACGGTCGAACAGCGCGGCCTCGTGCGATCCGGGTGATACCTTAGCGGCATCTAATTGTTTATTGATCTCGTCGACAATTACCACTGAATAAACCTTGTTAATTGAGGCACGAATTTTTTCGATGTACTTTTCGCTTTCCTCTTGCGGATTAATCTCGGTAGCGTGTAAATTTTCTTCAATTTCGACAATGCCGCTGCCGATTTCTACCTCAAATAAATCGGAAATAGAATGGGCCGGATCGGTCGAAATCAATAACACTTTGTAACCGAGACGTGCTTTAGCAAGCGAAAAGGCACCCGAACAACTAGTTTTTCCGACTCCGCCTTTGCCACCAAAAAATAATATTTTACCCATTTTCCCTCCTATGGATCAAAGTCAAGGCTCTCAGCACGTGATTCCCACACTGACCGCCTATCATTTGAGTCTTTTTGAAATTTAGCTAATTCTTCAGCAAAGTGCGGATATAGCTCTAGAGCATAATAACTGGTCGGCAAATCAATGCCAATTAAATCGCTAAAACAGAGAATAAAAAATTCTTCCATTTCTTGGTCGTATTGATTCTCTAAAATGGCAACCGATTTTCTCTTAAAGTCAAACGCCCCTTCAAAAAAGAGTTTGATATTTTCTAAGAATTGCATAGTCCACCTGCATTTCTAAAAACAGGGTCAGCGACCAACCGCTGACCCTATCATTAACTTAATTGAATATTGTGATTTACGGCTCAGTTCGCTCCAACGGTGACTTTTTGGAAAATGCCCCATAGGCCATGTAGGCCAGTACAAAGGCTAAAATCATCAAGGCAGCAGCAAAACCTAATAGCACGAAATTGCCGGTGGCAAGTTGCGCATTAATCAAGAAACCAAGCGCCGTAATAGTAACGACAAACATAAATACCATCGGCACGACAATCATCTTATAAGCCTTACCTTGTTGCTTGAGTGCAACAGCTAATGCGATTAAGGCAATCGCTGCTAGTAGCTGATTGGCCGAACCAAACAGCGGCCAAATCGTCTTCCAACCGCTAAAACCTAACCATCCCGCTAAGACGACTGTAATACCGGTAGCGACATAACGATTGGTCAAAATATTCGATTTTTCACCGTCAGTATCATTGGCAAAGGCTTCTTGGAAGATAAATCTGGCAAGACGCGTTGCCGTATCGAGCGACGTCATCGCAAATGCCGAGATGGCAAGTGCTGTAAAGCTAACGCCTATTTCTAGCGGCAAACCAAACGCCGTCATAAATGTACCCAAGCCACTAGAGAAGATGGCAATTGGACCGCCTTCCGGCACTTGTAATGTGTAAGCAACTGTAACAACGGCAATAACAGCTAATACACCCTCAATTAACATTGAGCCGTAGCCGATCAATTTGGTATCTTTTTCATTATCGAGCTGCTTGGATGTTGTACCGGAACCAACCAAGGCGTGGAAGCCGGAAATAGCACCACAGGCCACAGTAACAAACAGCATCGGAAAAATCCACTTAGCGGTAGCACCTTCACCAATGACAGCATTAGTAAACATCGGCGTAACGATACTCGGATTATACAAAAAGACGCCGATCGCACCGCCTATTAACATGGCATAAAGTAAAAATGAATTGAGGTAATCGCGCGGCTGTAGCAAAATCCAGACCGGTGTAACTGAAGCGACAAAAATATAACCCAACAAAATAAACATCCAAACATCTTTGCTAATATTAATTGGAAAAATCGTACCTAACCAGATTGACAGCATCATACCAACGACGCCGATGACGGTACCAATGGCAAGGCTAACACCTTTACGATAAACAAAAAAACCAAATACAATAGCCAATGCAATAAACAATAAGGATGCAGTGGCGGCTGAACCGTTTTTGGCAAAAGTATTGGCGACAATGTTGGTAAATGCTGCAACGACCAATAATAAAGTCAACCAAGAGAATACAGCAAACAGTATTTTACCACTGCGCCCCAAAGTGACGCCTATCGACTCGCCCAATGATCGTCCCTTGTTGCGAACCGACAAAAATAGCGAACCCATGTCGTGAATACCACCAAAAAAGATTGAACCAATGACAATCCACAAAAAGACCGGCAGCCAGCCGAAGATAATAGCAGCAATTGGTCCAACGATTGGGCCGGCACCGGCAATCGATGAAAAATGGTGCCCCAATAGAACGGGCGCCTTGGCCGGCATGTAGTCAACGCCGTCAGTCATCGTGTGAGCAGGCGTCTTACGCGACGGATCAAATCCCCACTTTTTAGCAAGCCATGAACCATATGTGACATAGGCCACTAGGAAGATGGCGATTGCTAGAATAATTAATACAATAGCACTCATAATACTCCTCCCTTCAAATAGAACTACTATTCACTCCAATACATCTACTAGAGCGTTTAAACTCGCCACGGCTTTTAAAACGGCAATAAATCATTAATAATTCCCCTTGCTTTTTGCCATGTAGCGAATATTAAACATGGTTGACAAAAACTACAAATTAGCTAAATCGCATCTTCTAATAGTTTTAATCTGGCGGCATCGCCTTTCGCCGCTTTATTCTCAATCACGTGCTGTTCAGCATTGATGACAATGATAATCTTTAATTCAGCCCAACCATTAAACCCTAACTTAAAACTCTTTTTATATTTGTATTTTGGAACGATTTTAGCCAGTTCCGGCTCTATCGTGTCACATTCGATAATCAGCGTCAAGACCGATGACATATGCAATGGTTATCGTAAAAATCAAACATATGAGAAAGTGATTTTTGTAATCTTTCAAGTAATGTCACGTAGCCTTCCCCCTTATTTTTATTATAATACGATTGACTATCAAATACAAGTCCCAGCAAAAAAGCGCCCTTAATATATTTAGAAAAAACAAAACGCGAAAGAAAATTTACTATGGTCTTTTGCATAGTTTGTCTTTTATAAGACGACAATCTTTAAAAACAAAATCACCGTTTATTCGGTGATTTTTGATTGCCTTTTGCGTTTTTGCTTTTCGGCTTTTTGGTGTCAGATAACGACTCGCAGACAGCTGTGCTGTTGCTCGCTTGTACCAGACGCCAATCGCTTTCCTTTTAACTTTTAGCCTTCAACATTACTCTTTTGAGTCTTCCTCTTCTTCTGCTTTTTCAGCTAGCTCGTCTACTTTATCGTTTAACGGTTCTGCTGCCGGTTGCGCCACTTCGACCGGCTTATTATCGTCAGATTCAGCATCAACAGCTACTGTCTTTTTTACCGCCTTAGAAACAACCGGCGGTGGTGCAACGGGCGGCTGGCGTTCGGCAATATCTTCTTCCGTCTCCTTGAAGATTGTCGTGTCCATTTCGCCATCATTGAGATCGCGAATTTCTTGAACAGCAGCCACGCCACGTTCGAATACGGCATCAAATTCTTCACCGTTAATCGTCTTAAATTCAAGTAGCGCCTGTGTAACATTTTCCAGTTTATCAATATTGTCTTTCATCAGCGTTAAAGCACGCTCGTAAAGCCCGTCGCGTAACCATGGCACGCGCCACTTTGGTGACATGATCTAAGTCGCTCGAAGCACCGGCTGAAACATCTTGAAAAATTAGCTTTTCGGCAATCCGGCCACCTAATGCAACCATAATTCTGTTTTCCATTTGGCTCTTTGTCATGTGCTGATCATCGTTATTGGGCAAGCGCAACGTAAAGCCGGCCGCGCGACCGCGCTTGATGATGGTAATTTGGTGAACCGGCTCGGTATTAGGCAATAACTTGGCAATGATGGCGTGACCGGCCTCGTGATAAGCCGTAATCTTGCGATCGCGCTCTGTTGGCACATGGCTCTTTTTCTCTACGCCCATCATCAAACGCGTCAAAGCTTCATCGATGCGCTTCATGCCGATTTGATGCTCGTTATTGCGCGCTGCTAAAATAGCGGATTCATTTAATAGATTTTCAAGATCCGCCGGTGTAAAACCCGGTGTACCACGTGCCACCGTTTTAAAGTTGACACGCCGTGAAACCGGCTTGTTTTTAGCATGAATCTCTAAAATGGCTTTACGCGCCAATATATCGGGTAAGCCAACACTGATTTCCCTATCAAAGCGCCCGGGCCTTAACAGCGCAGGATCTAAGATATCAGGGCGGTTAGTTGCTGCGATAATAATAATGCTTTCATTTTCAGAAAAGCCGTCCATTTCGACCAACAACTGATTGAGCGTCTGCTCTCTTTCGTCATGACCGCCGCCTAAACCGGCACCGCGCTTACGGCCAACCGCATCAATTTCATCAATAAAAACGATACAAGGCGAGTTTTTCTTGGCATTTTCAAATAAATCGCGCACCCGTGAAGCACCGACGCCGACAAACATCTCGACAAAATCAGAACCGGAAATCGAAAAAAACGGCACGCCTGCTTCGCCGGCAACTGCACGCGTTAAATAAGTTTTACCGGTTCCCGGAGGGCCAACCATCAAAATACCTTTTGGAATCCGCGCACCTAATTCAACATACTTCTGCGGCGCGCGCAGAAAATCAACCACTTCTTGCATTTCTTCTTTTTCTTCATCTAAGCCGGCAACATCGGCAAACGTAATCTTTTTATCGCCATTTTCCTTATGTAGTTTAGCGCGCGACTTACCGAATGACATGACGCGATTGCCGCCCCCCTGCGAGTTTTGCATAAACACAAACCAAAAAACAACGAATAAACCAATCATAATAATCGGCGCCAATATGTTGAATATCGCCAACGTCTCTTGCGGTCGTTCA
>PDWJ01005258.1_pt1 | contig 19998 bp, 21 predicted proteins | sample 1430881 | NCBI WGS metagenome assembly PDWJ01 (sample SAMN01162460, study PRJNA174530) | Oral metagenome, whole genome shotgun sequencing project. | biome: Marine environment; feature: Marine mammal; material: Swab sample of the gingival sulcus; isolation source: swab sample of gingival sulcus...
GTTAAAACCGCACCGGTATCCCGGCAGAAGATTGTTGCCTGAAAAATTAACTCAATACAATATATGGTATAAACTTGAGTTAAGCGGATACCCAGTTTTTTTTATTTAACGTGTTTTATATGAAAGAACTAAGTTAATCGATTAGTTTCTTTCATGATTTGTTGTGGGCAAACCTCGGTGAAAGACCAGGTCGGCCCAGGGCCGTTCGTGAAAAAATTATAACCAAAGATATTTAAAATTTATTGACCGTAGAAAGGAAACCGGAGATTATAGGTCGACAGGCTATTTGGTAGTTGATAAAGCATATTGCAGGCCATTCATCAATTAGCCAACAGGCTTTAAAAGCAGGAGGAATAAAAACAAAAATCCCGGCGACCTTAGGTTGTCGGGATAACATTCTTTGTTATTGGCTCCCCAGCACGGACTTGAACCGCGGACTTAGTGGTTAACAGCCACTCGCTCTGCCAACTGAGCTACTGGGGAGCAGCGTCTCTCAATCAAGACTCAGAATTTATATACCAGCCCCAATTTTATGTCAAGCAGATTTAATAAAAAATTTGACATCCCCTTTTCTTAAGATTAGTGTTGGGTTGAATAAAACAATTCAACAAAGAAAGAACACCAGATGAATATCAACCGTATTCAGGGAATGAACGCCTATACAGCCAATGCACTGATGCCAGACACGCCGTATGTTCCAAAAAACAATAAGGCCCATGATCAGAATTAAATCTGCCACAGATACGCCGGATTTTAAGTCACCATCAAGGCACGCCAATGAACGCATATTGGTTATATGTGTCCTTTGGCGTAACGCCGAGGGTGACTTAAAAGACAAGTAGATGGGCGATTTTATTAGTCTCAAGTAAGGTTAAAACCTCCGCCTTTAGGCGGATAGATTTATCACTCCCATTTTGCTATTCATTATGCCTCAACTTAGGGAGGAGCAGCTTGTGAGAGTTGCGCGTCAAAGGACGTTTGCGATGTCAGTCATCACCCCTCTGAAGAGATGACCATTATTGTTCCCAACACGCTTGGCGTGAAAAAAGACGACCGTGTGGTTGTGGGCGTTAATTCAGCGCCCATGCTCTTTTTAAGTTTCCTTCTCTATGTGTTTCCAATTATCCTGCTTATCATTGGCGCACTTATCGGAGATTTCCTTGCCCCTGTTTTAGAATTTAACAGCTCTGTTCTGTCCATAGGGTTTGGGTTCTTGCTTTTTGTCCTTGCCTTTCTTATCATCAGAAAAAAACAGGCTGGCATGTCAGAAAAAGATGAATATAAACCCTTCCTTGTCAGAAAAAAAAGCAGCCTATCTCCTGAGAGCCTGTTTGATAATTAGGGGGTCGAAGCGAAATCTCATGAAAATGAGCACCAATTTTCACAAATTTTCTGTTAATAGCCGGACTATTGACATAAAATTTGGGGGAATTGGAGCCATTTTCATCACCCGTCTGCTTGTCGTTTAAACCCCCATTGGCGTGCCTTGAGAGCGACGTAAAATCCGGCTACCTGGGGCGGATTTAATTGTGAACACAGGCCTGAACTTCCACCACTTTTTCCTTGTAAATCTAAATTCAATATAATATATACGCTTGCAGTTGTGGGTTCGTCGTTAAACTCTAACCCCTAAAATTATTGAGAGAAAAGTTATGACATCACAACGCGACCTGAAAATTGCTGTATGGATCATGCTCGTTCTTTTGGTCACAGGAATTGTATGTTACGCGTCCTTTTCCCCACCTGTTCCGGATAATCCAGTCAGACTGATGTTTCAGAACAAAGCCGGCAAAGTTTTATTCACCCACCTCAGGCACACAGACGACTATTTATTAGATTGTCTGGACTGTCATCACAACATTGAAGATGATGAAACCTACAACTGCAGTGAGTGCCATGAGCAAGAAGGTGATGAAGAGATGCCGTCCAGGGCTGACGCATTCCACGCCCAGTGCAAGGGATGCCATGAAGATTATGGTGCGGGTCCGGTAGAATGTAATGCATGTCACGCAAACTAAATTTTATCAGGATGACGGATATTACCGGATGAAATTTAAGACATGGCTTAAGATTTTTACAACACTTAAGGACTAATTATGATTAAACGATCTTTTTTCGCTCTTTCCAAACCCAGGCTGACGTATGATCTGCTTGATACGTCCCTGCAATCCGTCGAGGAGATTGCAACACCTGGCAGTCTTACCCTTCTTTTGCCTGAAGAAATCAACAGTGCAAAAAAGGCTTTGATCGGCCCGGGAGATGCTGTCAAAAAAGGGCAGAAATTAACACTTTACAATGACAGCACATCTTACGTTCTGTCTCCTGTCACAGGCACGATCAAGGCAGTTGAATCCTATTCCGATGACCTGGGCAAACCTGCTGCCTATATAATAATAAAGGCCGACCCCTCGGCTAAAGAGGAGGATCAGGGAACTCAGCTGAAAGAGACCCTGGATTTTGCCGCTGGTTACCTGGGTCAAATTCCCGGGGCTTTACCCTTTTCAACCCTGACTGATCCTGACTACCATATCAGAACCATTGTTGTAACCGGTGCAGATCTGGACATTTTGTGCGATACCTGTCAATTTGTCTGCAGCACCTATGCGGAGATGATGGTTGCCGGGGGAAAAATTCTTAAAGCAATGACCCAGGCAGACAGGCTTTACATTACAGTGCCGGAAAATCTTTCGGTCCAGGTTAACCTTGACGGGTTTAATGTACTCAAAACCTCTAGTGTGTACCCATCCAACCTGCCGGTCATGATCATGAAAGATCACTTTGGCAAGGTGCTGGCCCCAGGTACGACACCTGAAGATCTGGGCGTCTGTTTTATCCGCCCCGAGGCCCTGGTTTCCCTTGCCCGGGCTTACGACACCGGACAACCGGTGTATGATAAAATCATCACCCTGATTGACAAGGGCGGCAAAAGATATCGGGCCAGGGCCACCATCGGTACATCCATCAGTAAAATCTTTTCCTGTTTTAATGTTCAGATCAATGACCGGGACCGGATTATCATCGGCGGCCCCATGCGCGGCTTTTCCACCTACACGGTGCATCACCCCGTAACTGCGGATATGGATACACTCATGGTGCAGGACGCAGATGTTGTGCCCGAAATTTCGGACAGAGCCTGTGTCAATTGCGGTGAGTGCGTTCGCGTTTGTCCGGCCAACGTACCTGTGAACCTTCTGGTCCGGTATCTTGAAGCAAACCTTTATGAAGAGGCAGCAGACAGGTTTGATTTGGAATCCTGTATCGGGTGCGGACTTTGCAGCTATGTGTGCCGGGCTAGGATTCCTTTATATCAGTATAGCCGCCTGGGCAGATATGAACTGTTGACACTTCGTGAAAATGCCTGAAGATGGGAGAAAGCCAATGACAAACACTAAACTGATCGTTTCCCATGCCCCTTTCTGGCATAACGGAGACAGCCTGTTTCAACAGAATTCTAATTTTCTTATTGCCCTTTTACCAGCCGCACTTTTCGGTATTTTCACTTTTGGTGCGCCTGCCCTTGGGGTGTTGACCCTTGCCACTTCATCAGCCATGCTCTGGGAAGTGATCATGTCGGTCATCTCAAGACAGAAAATCGCCATTGCCGATATGGAATCCGCCGTTATCGGCCTGCTGTTCGGCATGATGGTGCCCGCCACAATGCCCTGGTGGGTTGTGGTCACCGGTACGTTTATTGCCGTGGTCCTGGGCAAATTTGTATTTGGCGGCAGCGGCGGCAACCCGTTCCATCCGACGCTGGTGGGTATTGCCATTCTTATGATGTCCTGGCCGGTCTTTCTTGACTTTGATGCGGCGTATGTATCATACCAGTTTGACTTTCCTGCCCTGGCGCCGCTGGCAGCACTTAAATCCCAGGGGGTATCTGTTCTGGAGTCCTATTCCACGTTTGGTTTACTCATGGGAAAGGAAGCCGGCGGTACGGGTTCCACCTTTGGGATCGGTATTATTACAGGCGGCATTTATCTGATGTTAAAAGGGTATGCACGGTGGGAAATTGTGGTGTCATTCATCGCTGGTATTCTGATCCCTGCAACCCTTTTCTTTGTGCTCCATCCTGACACCTACGGCCCGCCCCTGTTCCACCTGTTTGCAGGGTATACCCTGTTAGGCGCCTTTTTTCTTGCTGTGGAAAATTCATCTTCCCCGGTTAACCGCATTCCCATGTTGATTTACGGATTTTTAGGTGGATTGATGATCATTCTGGTCCGCAATCTGGGGATCTATCCGGACGGAACTGTCCTGTCCATTCTGCTGATCAACCTGATCAATCCACTGATTGATATGATAAGACCTAAAGCTTTTGGAAAGGGGGTAACCAATGCGTGAGATGATAAGTATGGTAGTGGTACTGACCGCTCTCACGGTAGTATCCGGCGGTCTTCTGGCCGCAGTTAAGGTGAAAACCGAGCCCCTGATTGAAGAACAGGTTCTCAAATTCCAAAAAGCCCCGGCCATTAAGGCGATCTTTGCCGATGCCACCAATGACCCCATCCAGGAACGTTTTAACGTCCAGGGCCAGGGGATTGAACTGCAAGTCTTTCCCGGCACCCTGCCGGATGGTGTAAAAGCCGTTGCATTTGAAGCAAAGGGAACCGGATTTGGCGGCCCCATCGGACTGATGATGGGTATAAATATTGACACCGATGAAGTCATTGCCGTACGGGTGACCACCCATTCCGAAACACCGGGCATCGGTTCCAGGGCCAAGGAGGATCTCTCCTTTGTCGGCCAGTTTGCCGGCTTGTCCATGGCATCAAATTTTGGCACAAAAGGTCAGGGCGGCGACATTGATGCCATGTCCGGTGCAACGGTAACCTCCGTTGGTGTCAGCCAGGCCGCAATTGCAGCCCAGGATTTATACAAGAAACTGAAACCTGAAATTGTTAAACAGATGAATGAATAAGGTCGTTCAGGAGAGATAATTATGGCACAATCCCTGGTAAAAGAATTCACAAAAGGACTATGGGCTGAGATCCCTTTGTTTCGTCTGGTTCTTGGGCTATGTCCGGCCCTTGCCGTAACCAAGACCTGTGAGAACGGCATCGGCATGGGGATAGCGACTACCTTTGTCCTTTTGTTCTCAAACATTCTGGTCTCTATACTCAGGAATATAATCCCCTCAAAGGTCAGAATTGCCTGTTACATCGTTATCATTGCCACCTTTGTAACCATTGTGGAATTTGCAATGCAGGCATATACTTATGAACTGTTCCTTAAACTGGGTATTTTCATACCCTTGATCGTTGTAAACTGTGTTGTACTGGGCCGGGCCGAAGCATTTGCCGGAAAAAACACCGTACTGCCTTCGGCTGCTGACGGCCTTGGCATGGGTATCGGGTTTACGTTGGCCCTGTCTTCCCTTGGGGCGGTGCGTGAGCTCATCGGTGCGGGCACGCTTACCGTATGGGGCGGCACTCCTCTTTTTACAATCGGACATGGGTATATTCCGTTTAAATTTATGGTTGAAGCACCCGGCGCATTTGTGGGTCTGGGCATGATGCTGTGTCTGATGAACCTCATCGGAAAAAAATAAGGTAAGGAGATAGGTAACATGGGTGATTTATTTGTCCTGGCAATCAGTTGTATTTTCATTAACAATATTCTCCTTGCTCAATTTCTTGGCAACTGTCCTTTTCTAGGCACTTCCAAAAAAATGGAAACTGCCGTGGGCATGGCCATGGCCGTTATATTTGTTCTGGTCATGGCAGGCATGATAACCTGGATTGTGGATACCTACCTGCTCAAGGCCCTGGATGTGGAATTTCTGCGCACCGTGTCCTTTATTCTGGTGATCGCGTCTCTGGTTCAGTTTGTTGAAATGTTTCTAAAAAAGAGTATCCCGGGGCTGTATGCCGGCCTTGGTATCTTCCTTCCGCTGATTACAACCAACTGTGCAGTGATGGGTGTGTGTCTGATCAACATCAAGGAAGAGTACACCTTTATCCAGGCTCTGGTATCATCTTTTACCTATGCCATTGGTTTTGGCCTGGCTCTGATTCTGTTTGCAGGCGTCAGGGAACGGGTTATCCTTGCCCGGGTGCCCAAACCTTTACAGGATACCTCCATCGGCCTTATAACGGCGGGTATGATCGCATTGATCTTCACCGTTTTCAGAGGTATGGTTTAGTTTAAACAAAAAAATATAATATTAAAGGTGATTGTATGATTCCAGCTATACTGCTAATGCTGGGCATTGGCGCAACATGCGGCATCGTGCTCAGTCTTTCTTCCAAAATTTTTTATGTGTATGAAGATCCCAGAATCGCACAGGTAGAAAACAATCTTGCCGGTGCCAACTGCGGCGGTTGTGGATATGCGGGGTGTTCTGCAGCGGCAGAAGCGATCGTTGAGGGTAAAGCGCCCCCCAGCGTTTGTATTGTGAATTCAAAGGAAGGTACTGAAGCGGTTTCCATTATCATGGGTGTGGATGCAGGTGCTGCGGAAGCGCCGTTATCCTACAATCTGTGTGATGGCGGAAACAGGGCTGCTGACAAATATCATTATATGGGTGTTCCATCGTGCAAAGCCATGGCCGCTGTGTATGGCGGGCACAGGGTGTGTACAGTGGGCTGCATCGGTCTTGGGGATTGTATCAAGGCATGCCAGTTTAACGCCCTTTACATGGGAGATGATGGTCACCCTGTGGTTGACGATGCCAAGTGTGTTGGGTGTGGTGCCTGCGAAAAAGCCTGCCCAAAGGATATTATCAAGATCAATACCCTGAGTGAAAAACTATTGAAGTTCAACCAGAGGAATGATCCTTTGGCACCGTGCGCCCAGACATGCCCTGCTGAAATTGATATTCCCAGATATATCAGGCAGATAAAAGAGGGAAAATATGTCGAAGCCGTTCAGACCATACGCATGAGAAACCCCTTGCTGCTCTCGTGCGGCAGGGTATGCCCCCATCCTTGTGAAGATATGTGCAGAAGGGGTATTGAGGATGAACCGGTTTCCATTAACCAGCTCAAACGGTTTGTTGCTGACTATGAGATGAATTCCGGTTCCCGTATACCCATTACATGCGCCCCTGATACGGGTAAAAAGGTGGCTGTAGTTGGGGGCGGACCTGCCGGACTTTCGTGTGCATATTTCCTGAGGCGGATCGGTCATCAGGTTGATATCTTTGACGCTATGCCAAAACTTGGCGGTATCATCAGATACGGTATTCCAGAGTACAGGCTTCCTAAAAAGGTTCTGGATTGGGAAATCCAGGGGATTCTCGATTTAGGCATAAATGCCTTTACCCAAGTCAAATTCGGCGTAGACTTTGGACTCAGTTCCTTGGTCGCCTCGGGATACAACGCTGTCTTCATGGGAATAGGCGCCTGGGAGGATTATGCCCTGGGCATTGAAGGGGAAGACCTTGACGGATGTTATAAGGGAATTGACTGGCTTTCAAGATTTGCCAGCGGTCAGGAGATGAAATTAGGCAAAACCGCTGCCATCGTCGGCGGTGGGAACAGTGCCATTGACTGCGTCAGAACACTGATACGGCTGGGTCTTGAAAAAGTATACATTGTTTACAGAAGAACCCGCAATGAAATGCCTGCCAATGAAGTGGAAATTGTTGCCGCAGAAGAGGAAGGCATCGATTTTGTATTCCTTGCAGCTCCCATACGGGTGGTTGGTGATGATGACGGCAAGGTGAAAGGTCTTGAATACCTTCAGATGGAACTGGGTGAACCGGACGCATCCGGTAGAAGACGGCCTGTGCCCATTGAAGGATCTGAAACGGTGCTGGAGGTTGATATGGTCATCTCTGCCATTAGTCAGGCGCCGGATCCCTCTTTTAAGGATAATGATGCAGATCCGAGAATGAAAGACCTGAAATTGACCCGTTGGAATACCATTGACAACGATCCTGAAATCCTGCAATCTTCAATCCCATATATTTTTACAGGCGGGGATGCAGCAACCGGACCTTCTCTTGTTGTTGATGCCATTGGCGGCGGAAGGCGTGCGGCTCGCTCCATTGACCTGTTCCTGAAAGGAAAACCGGTTGAACCGGTAGAGGATTCCTTACGAGGGAAAAGAATTCCTGAAACGATTTTCAAAAAAGTGGACGGTATAATTCCGAGCAAACGGGCTAAAATGCCGGAAATACCGGTGAGCCAGAGGCTGGATTCAATGATTGAGGTTGATCTGGTTCTGCCCGAAGACCAGGCCCTTACCGAGGCGGACCGCTGCTTAAACTGCTGCCGGCTCTGCTACAATCCTGATACCGGGTTTCCCATTGCCAAATAAATAGAAGACAAGTCGATAACTAAAAGATCCGGGTCTGACCGATTTACCGGCAGGCCCGTTTTATTTTATCTTACCCAATGATAAAAAAAACTATCCTTTTTGTAACCACCATCTGCCTGTGCATTTCAATTGCCGCCGCAGTTGCAATGTACTGGATGGCCTCTTTTATCAAAACCCCTGCGGCTGAATCATCTCAACCGGTGACCTTCACAGTGCTTTCCGGTGAGCATTTATCCACCATCACACAACATCTTAAAGATCAGCAATTAATTATAAATCCCATTGCATTTATGGTTTATGTTCGGCTCGAAAAAAAAGAGACCCGGATAAAGGCCGGAGAATATGAAATGAATACCGGCATGAGCCCGGAAACGATCTTAGAGATTCTAACTTCGGGTAAACATAAATTGTATCGGTTTACCGTTCCCGAAGGGTTCAATATCCAGGACATTGCCATGCGCGCCCAGGCATCGGGTCTGTGTTCACAACAGCATTTTTTATCGTTGTGCAATGATCTTGAATTTATAAATCAGCTTGAAATTCCAGGCATGAGCTTAGAAGGATATCTCTTTCCGGATACCTATTTTTTTTCCAGAGAAACAGACTGCAAAACCTTAATCAAAAAGATGGTCGCCACCTTTAAAAAGAGATTTAAGGATCAATGGAAAGCCCAGGCAGAAACGCTGGGTTTCAGCACCCATGAAATTGTCATCCTTGCCTCAATCATTGAAAAGGAGACTGGAAATGGAAAAGAAAGGCCTCTCATTTCCTCGGTGTTTCATAACCGTTTAAAACGCAATATGCGGCTTGAAAGCGACCCTACGGTGATTTACGGCGTTTCTGACTATCACGGAAGGATCCGCTATAAACATCTCAGACGCGTCACCCCATATAACACCTATCAGATAGACGGCCTTCCAGCCGGTCCCATTGCCAACCCAGGTGTTCAATCCCTTAAGGCAGCCCTCTATCCTGAAAAGACAGATTTTCTTTTTTTTGTATCAAAAAATGATACCACGCATGAGTTTTCCACCAACCTGAAAGATCACAACAAAGCGGTTAAAAAATATCAGCTTAATCCGTAAATCTTTTAAGATAAACCAATACGGCACCTGGGTTTAATCTTTTTGTGCCTTCCCATTTATAGGCCAGGACAATCTCTTCGTTTTTCATCTCTTTTAGTAAATCCTCCACCACATGGGGAAGCACAGGACCATCTTCGGAGTGAAGGCCCTTGCCCACAATAATGCGCAGCGTAAAAAAACCCTGGGTATGGGCATGTGAAATAAAAGACCGGGTCTTGATCTGGGCGCCAATGGCTGTAAACCCATGGAGGTCAAGATGTGCTTCAGGGGGCGGGTAGCGCTTGAGTCTGCGTTTCAAACTCATGGGTTCAGGGGTTTGCCGCAGGCAAGGGTTTTGTTTAAGAGAGACTTCCAGCAGCGTTGAGAACTCATCTTCCGGTTCAGGTGCCTGGGGCTCCTGTTCAGCCGTTTTATCCGTTTGAATGTCTTGGTCATCCGCTAAAAATGCATCTAAAAAATCTATATCCGATGCCAGTTTAGGCAGAGCATTTTTACGTTTTAATTTTTGTTTATTTTTCTTTGCCATAACAGCTATTTTACTTGAAAAACAGGGTAGTTTCAAGTTGCTGTTTTGTTTGCCGGATTTGACTTTAATACACCTTCCTGTTATTGTCCCTGCATGAATATTGGCCACATTGTTGAATATATCGATCAGCAAAAAATTATATCTGCGGTTATTTTAAGTGAAGCAAAGGGCAAACTTCGGCTGCTCAATGAAAACAGCCGTGAAGTCAGCTTTTCCGAAAAACGTCTGGCCCATGTTTCCAGGACCGGGCTTGATACGGGACTTCCCAGAACAACCTTGGTCTCTCACCTCAAACAGGTAACTGGAATCCGCAAAAAACTGTCAGAGTCCATAGATATTCGGGAAGTATGGGAAATACTCCATGATGATCCCCAGGAAATCGATCTTTCCGCCATGACCTTGTTCTGTTTTGATCCACCTTTAACCTCGGACCACGAAGCTGCAGTCATCCGCGCTTTTTTTAATGACCGTCTCTATTTCAAATTTAACAAAGTCATTTTTTTGCCTTTCACAGAAGCACAGGTCGAGGCAAAAAAACGTCAGATCAAAGAAGAAGAACAGAGGAATGCCCTGATCACAAAAGGAGCAGCGTGGCTGACCCGGCTCCTGACTCAGGACGAGTTCAGTGAAAAACAGGATCCAGTTCTTCTGAAAATTTTAAAAGACTATTATATTTTCGGAAATAGTGCTGAAAAAGCCTTTGTCGCCAAGGCGATTATTAAAAAAGCAGGTTTAAGTTCACCAGACCGGTTGTTCGGGCTCTTTGTCAAAGCTGGTATCTGGGATGCGGACGAAAATCTGGATCTGATCTCTTTGCAGATCCCCACTATCTTCTCAGCTGAGGTGAACCAGGCAGCGGCCCATCTGTGTAAAACAGCGCCCCTCGTATTTGACGATCCCAGACGCAAGGATTTGACAAATCTACCCTTAATTACCATTGACGGTCAGTCCACCCTGGATTATGACGATGCCATCAGCCTTGAAACAACGGAAAACGGTTACCGGCTTGGTATTCATATTATTGATGTTGGGGCCTGCATCTGCAAAGGGGATACCATTGATATGGCTGCCAGGGAGCGGGCCTCGTCCATTTACATGCCCGATGACAAACTGCCTATGATTCCACCCAGCCTTTCCGAAGATCTGTGCAGTCTTAAGGCAGGCCAGTTGAGGCCCGGGCTATCAACCCTGGTACAGATGAACCGTTTTTTTGAAGTTCAGGATTATCAAATTGTGCCATCGGTGATCAAGGTACACCAGCAAATGAGTTATACCGAGGCCAATATTGTAAACGGTAAAAATGATCCCATTACCACACTTTACAAAATGGCAACCGTTCTGCGGGAAAAACGTCTCAAGGCCGGCGCCATCCAGATCACTCTGCCCGAGGTTAATGTATGGCTGGATGAAAACAAAAAGATTCATTATACCAAAGTGGACAGGGAAAATCCGTCGCGGATGCTGGTTTCAGAGATGATGATTCTGGCAAACACACTCATGGCTGAATTTTTAAAAAAGAACGACATGCCCGGAGTATTCCGGTCCCAGGCACAACCCAGGCAACGTATTTTCAAGGGTATTGAAACGCAATTAATGCCTAATTTTCTCCAGCGCAAACAATTAAGCCGTGCTGTGATCACCACCCATGCCGAGCCCCACGCAGGCCTTGGGCTACCCGCCTATGTGACAGCCACCTCCCCCATCAGGCGCTACCATGATCTGCTCACCCAGCGTCAGATCAGAGCCATACTAGGTATAGGGGCTCCCTATTCATCCCAGGAACTTGAAGATATCCTTGCATCCATTTCCGTGGCCGTATCCAATACAGGACGCATCCAGGCGGCCCGTAAACGCTACTGGCTGATTAAATACCTACAGGACCTGAAGGGGGAAAGCTTTGAAGGACTGGTGCTTGATGCATACAGGGACCATTACAATGTTCTGCTCAAGGAATTTATGCTTGAATCCAGACTGCCGGCGTCCGGATTGAAACTCAAATCTGGAAATCAGATCCAAGTGACGATCCAGCATGCGGATGCACGGCGCGGGCAGTTGACGTTATTTGCCGTCTGACACTTACGTTTCTTACTTTGTTCCTAAACAGATGATCAAACAAACGCCCATCTACTTGTTTTTTAAGCCGCCCCCGGTGTTATGCCAATGGACTGACTAAAGTTTCCTGATTTTTATCAATCTATTGATTGTCTATAATGTAGAGTTATCTCAGAGTCAGGTTTAATTTTTATAGGATTTGCCGCGTAAATAGCAAAATCCCATTTTATCCTCCCTGCCCATACAAACCCCACTTATAGATAAATATCTAATAATTTTAGTATGATACGCAATTTAACTCAAAATAACAATAAAATAAAAATCAGGAAACGTTAGCTTGTCTGAGAATGGAAGGTTTTATTTTGATCTTATGCCTAATGCTTAAAACTTCGTTGTCCGGTGTATACCATACTGGCACCATTTTCATTACAGGCTAATGCCGTCTCTAAACGGAAAAAACGCATCTGAGATCATCGAAGCCCCAATCAGTCCGCCTTTTTCTTGTGCCACATCCGCTTCAATCTCGGCTCTTTTATCTTTATCGGTCATGTCGGCAAAGGCAGTCTTGTAGCGTTCAAAGCAGTACCGGTCACACAATTTGCGATAGGCCTTGTCCACGGCGATTTCAGCAACGCCCACCCGGTCCTGTTCACCGGTGCCGATCCCCACAGTACAGTTGTCCTTGACATATATAACTGAATTGGACGTAATACCAGACTCCACCAACCAACCGAAAAGCATATCCTGGTATTCCTGGTCCGTGGGTATCCGGTCGACTTTATAAGTTGTGCCCTTATATTCTGTGGAAGCAATAAAAAGATCTTTTTTTGTAAGTGTCTTCGGCACAAAGGACCACTGGGCCACGATGCCGCCGTCCATAAGGCTTTTAAAATCCACCACCCGCTCACCAATAAAGGACTGCAGTTTATCCATGGCATTGATCCGGATTACACGCAGATTTTTCCGCCTGCCTAGAATCTCAATGACCCCGTCCTCAAACTCCGGGGCCACCACCACCTCAGCATACTGATCTGCAATGCCTTCAGCAGTTGCCTTATCCACAGCTTTGTTCAGGGCAATGCACCCGCCAAACGCAGCGATACGATCTGCCATATAGGCTTTTGCATATGCCTGTTCAAGGCTGTCCGCCCGGGCAGCCCCGCAAGGGTTGTTGTGCTTGACAATTACAGCACAGGGGGTATCCGTAAAATATCGTAAGATGTTCAAAGAGTTGTCTGCATCTGTCAGGTTGGTTTTTCCAGGGTGTTTGCCGGATTGCAGCAGCTCAATATCGGACACAAGATGTTTACCCGGGACGATGGTTTTTGCATCTCCCAGAGCCAGATTACCATTGACCAGCCGGTATAATGCCGCTTCCTGACCTGGGTTTTCCCCGTAACGAAGACCTTTTTCAACCCCGTCAATCACCCAGGAAACCTTTTCATAAAAAAGGGTCTGCCGGCTTTTTCCCTCCACAAAAGAGATCTCCATGGTTGGGGTAAAATGGTCATCCATTATGGTTTTGTAGATCTTTTTAAGATCTGTGTGCATATGTACTCCCCTGTTTTATAACACGATTGAACATCTTTGTTTGAAAGCCCAGTCAGATAATCGGCAATGGCCCGGTCGTACCGGGCGGTATGCTCAAAGGCCTTTGATGCAAGTGCATATCGGTCTTCTAGTCCCAAAGCCCCGTCTTTTGTTTTAAGGAGTTCCAGAATATCGTCATAGGATTGGGGATCCACCACCGAGGCCACCCGGATAAAATTTTTAGCCGCGGCCCGGAGCATGGTGGGCCCGCCAATATCAATATTGCCCCGGGCATTTTCCAGTGTTACATTTCCCTTGGCAATGGTCTGGGAAAAGGGGTAAAGATTGACCACAACCATATCAATGGGTAGCGCATGGGTCCTTTTCAGGTCATCCTGGTGGGAAGTATTATACGTTTCAGTCAAAAGGCCCAGATATATTTTAAAATCAAGGGTTTTAACAAGCCCTCCCTGGGTTTCAGGCTGGCCAGTATAATCAGAAACCTGTTTAAGGGTGTTTTGGGCATCAGGCCCGAGAATCTCTTTTATTTTGGAATAGGTGCCGCCGGTGGATAAAATGGTGATATCCGGATTTATCCCAAGCAGCCCCGGAATAAATGTTCCAAGTCCGCTTTTAACGGATACGCTGACCAGAATGGTCTTGATTTTTACCCAATCATCAATTTTTTCTACCACGTTTTTCGTCATGGTCGTTCCTTATTGTATACAATTAGGTTTGTGCTATCTATTTTCAGTGCAGGCATGCATTTAACCCATTCTTATGGGTGAAGTCAAGTTTAGGTGTTTTCATGGTTTTGAAAAAGCCGGATTGGTCCTAAGAGATTGTTTAGTAATTGAAATTAAGTCAGGGGCAAAGCATTTCACTAATAAAAAAAGCAGTCGACCGACTGCTTTTAAAATCTTTATGGGGTGAGTGACCGGGATTGAACCGGCGGCAACCAGGGCCACAACCTGGTGCTCTACCAACTGAGCTACACCCACCACGAAAAACTTTATATAGTTATCAGAACTGATTTTTTTTTTCAAGTATTTTTTCAGCAATTCTCGGTGAAATCTGAGAGCCTAAGAGCCTGTTTGATAATTAATTAATTGCATTAAACCACCAACTCTGCTGGTGTGATCGTGATCGGCTTCGTCGACCAGACGAGGTAAACTTTCTTCCCGAGGGCCCCCAAAGGGCAGGTCGGGAAGGAAGTTTGTATGAAAGAATAGGAACGTTTATCGTATGTTAGATGGGAATGTAAATATCATATTGTATGGGTAGCAAAATATAGACGGGAAAAAACTGTATGGACAAGTGATGAGTGCGGTCTCAAAAAATGATGGAAAAAATCGCTAAGAGCGTGTTTGATAATTAGGGGATCGAAGCGAAATCCCATTAACCAATGGTGGGAACTATGATATCACTAAACGTGCTTACTCAACAATCGTTATTTGCTCTTCTCCATCAAATTGACTTGGATTTGGCAAGGTAAACCAGAGAACACGGCTGCCCTGCTGTGGAGGACCGTTGCACTATGCCAACTACTGGCGTAAACCACGTGGGGACCCTCCAGATCTTACCGAATGGTAACTGCCACGGATAACCATTCGCATAAGGTTGAAGATTGTAGAGAACAAAGACCCCTCGTATATTCTTCTTTGGCCGTGGAATCGAATCATTTATCCAGCTGTTCAGGACTCATTGCATGCTCCAGGATACCACGGGCCATGATCGATATAGGGCTCTTTTCTATAAATGGTGCAAAAATGGGATCAAGCATAATCATACCTCCAGATAAAGTTTTTCTTTTTTACTGTATCTGGAGGGAAGGATATTGTTCACGATTTTAAAATTTATTAGCTAAATTCTGACCGGGATAGTAGGACCTTGAAAGGGGTGAACACTAATACCAAAAGTATCCTCGCTGGACTGTCCAATTGCACTTGACAACCTGAGAGCTTGTTTGGTAATTGATGAATCGGCTGCAATCTCATTTTCATGAGATTTCGCTTTGATCCCCTAGTTATCAAACAAGCTCTTAGGGAACAATAGTCCAAATGGTTTTTAGCACCAGCAAAAAATTTTACTTTAACACTCGATTTTATAGAAAGGACAGCCTGCCTGTGGAGTACTGATTTTCCCATAAATAAAACTAAAATCACTAAAACCGCAGCAGGCAGGGCCTGAAGCGGTTTTTTTTATTTAATGCCGGTTATAAAAAAGAGGAAATAACATGACTGACCGTGAGATCAAAAACAAAGAGAATCACACACAAGCCGGGGATTATTCTCCGTCACTGTCTCCACTTCGTGGTGAAATTGACCGCATTGATGAGCGCATCCTTGCACTGATCAACCAACGCCTTGAGATCGGTAAAAAAGTAGGGGAGATTAAAAAACAAACAGGCAGTCAAATCCTGAACAGAACCCGGGAACGTATGGTGATTGAGCGGCTTTCACAACTGAACTCAGGCCCTGCGGATGAAAGCCTGATTCAGTATATTTTCAATGTGATCATCACGGCCACCCGGGAAATCCAGAGACCTAAGAGCGTTGGTTTTTTAGGGCCCCTTGCCAGCCATTCCCATATTGCGGCGCTTCATTATTTCAGACATTGCGCCACATTTATAGAAGAGCCCAGTTTTTTCGATATTTTCCATAACATTGAGCGAAAGCAGCTGCACTTTGGCATTGTTCCGGTTGAAAACTCTATTGAAGGGGCTGTCAACTATACCCTTGATCTGTTTGCCGAATTTGATATTCAAATTACGGCAGAGCATTATGAGCCCGTTTCCCATGATCTGTTATCCATTACCGGGGAACTCAAGGACGTTAAAAGTGTTTACTCCCATCCCCAGGCCATTGCCCAGTGCAAAAACTGGTTGAAGAAACACCTGCCTCATGCCATAGTCATGGAGACCACCTCAACATCAAATGCCGCGATTATGGCTTCAAAGGATGAACAGATTGCCGCCATTGCATCGGAAAAAGCAGCTCATTTTTATAACCTGCTTCCGGTGGCATCAAAAATACAGGACCGTACCGGCAATATTACGCGGTTTCTTGTGATTGGAGGAGATGGTTCGGAAAGGACAGGGAATGATAAAACCTCTGTGATGTTTGCCACGAACCACACCCCGGGCGCTCTTTTCAGAGCGCTTTCGCCTGTGAACCGGTCTGGTCTAAATATGGTCAAACTTGAATCCAGGCCCACGCGCAACCATAACTGGAGTTATCATTTTTTCATGGATATTGAAGGGCACATACAGGATGAAATTGTATTTCAAACCATTGAACAAATTCGAAGCCAGGCCCTGTATTTGAAAGTGTTGGGGGCATACCCGATTTTTGAAAAACAGGAGATTTTACAATGATTGACGCTGCCACCCGGCTGTATTGCGTTTTGGGAAATCCTGTCAGGCACTCCCAAAGTCCTGCAATTCATAATGCAGCGTTTAAAAATACAGGCATCAATGCTGTTTATCTTGCCTTTGAGGTGCAGGATGCAGCCAAAGCGATACAGGCTGTGCGCGCGCTGGATATCCAGGGCGCTTCCGTGACCATTCCTTTCAAAGCATCCATTATGGAACATATTGATTGGATCGACCCCACAGCCCGGGCCATTGGTGCCGTAAACACCATAGTCAATGAAAAGGGCGTTTTAAAAGGGTATAATACGGATTGCCGGGCCGCTGTGGCCCCCCTTGTGCCCTTTGGTATTTCAGGAAAAACCGTCTGCATTGTGGGGGCAGGCGGTGCCGCCCGGGCTGTGGCCTACGGCATTGCAGAGCAAAATGGGAATATCATCATAACCAATCGAACGGAACCTAAGGGCCGGGCCCTTTGTGAAACGGTGAACGCAAGGTTCATAGCTGCCGACGAAATGGCAAATATCCAGGCCGATGTGGTAATCAACACTACAAGTATCGGCATGACGCCCAAGGTGGAGCAAATCAGCTTTCCGCCGCAGGCTTTGACATCTGAAATGGTGGTGATGGATGTGGTGTATACCCCCTTGAAAACCCGGCTGCTTGAAGCGGCGGAACAAAAGGGATGCACAATTATTGACGGCCTGTCCATGTTTATTGCCCAGGCAGCCGCTCAGTTTGAATTATGGACAGGGATTACCCCTGATACGGACCTGATGCGCAACGCTATCTCAGATACGATGTAATGATAAAAGGAGAACACCATGAAGCACGTCATTCCCAGAAATGTCCAGGACCAGGTGGTCAATATTCCGGGCTCCAAGAGTATCTCACACAGGATGCTGATCTGTGCAGCCCTGGCCGGTGGCGTATCAGAACTATATAATGTACTGGACAGCCAGGATATTTCACTTACCCGCAAAACGCTGGCGTGCATGGGAGCTCAAATTGAAACCAGACAAGACGGGGTCCTCAAGGTCACAGGGTTTGATGGATGGCCAAAGCCCTGGGTTGATCCCATCCACCTTGGTAATTCAGGAACCTCCATGCGACTTTTAGCAGGCATTGCCGCCCTTGGCAATACCCCGTATACCCTGACCGGGGATGAGCGCATGCGCCAACGCCCCATGGGAGAGCTCCTGGATGCCCTTGGCTGCATCCGGATCAGTGCAGTTTCCCATAACAAAGAAGGGAGACCGCCGGTGGTGATCCAGGGCGGTGACAGGTCAGGGGGAAGGATCCTTCTGGACTGCTCCCGGTCAAGTCAGTATCTGTCTGCCCTGCTCATGGCAGGGGCATTTTTTGACCAGGGTCTTGTGATTGATTTGACAGGGCCTGCCGTGTCTCAACCGTATATTGGGTTAACCGTGGATGTGATGAAGCAGTTTGGGGTCAATGCCTGCCGGATATCCGATACCTGCTATGAGGTTCCGGGGAGGCAGACTTACACGTCCGGAACCAGATCCGTGGAGCCTGATCTTTCCAATGCCGGTTATTTCTGGGCAGCAGGGGCTGTAACAGGTGCGCAGATCGGTGTGGATAATATCGGCACAACCTCTTTACAGGGCGATTTAAAACAGGCATATATCTTTGAAAAGATGGGCTGTTCGGTAAATCATGACAGCAGGGTACTGAGGGTAAAGGGACACCCCTTGCATGGCGTGGATCTGGATATGTCTGATACCCCGGATGCCGTGCCTGCTGTGGCGGTTACAGCCGCGTTTGCAAAGGGCACCACCCGGATTACCAATATCGGTCACCTCCGGATCAAGGAGTGTGACCGTATTGATGCGGTTTGCTCCCAGCTCGTCAAAATGGGAATTAAAACGGTCCAGGGACCGGATTTTATGGAAATTACCGGCGGCACACCCCATGGTGCAGTCATAGAAACCTTTAATGACCATCGCATTGCCATGGCTTTTGCTGTTGCAGGCCTTCGGGTGGCGGGCATTGAAATTGAGAATCCCAGATGCGTGGAAAAATCATTCCCCACATTCTGGCAGCTTTTTGATGCCTTGTAGGCGCTTTTTTAAAAGGAGGTCCCATGGCGCCCATTTTTCTTATCGGATATCGGTGTACCGGCAAAACCAGTACCGGAAAGTATCTTGCCGATTTTTTGAACAAAAGGTTTCTTGATACGGATCTGATTCTGGAATCAACTTACGGCACCACCATTGCACAGATGGTGGCCCGGCACGGCTGGTCTTATTTCAGGGAAAAAGAGACTGAAACGCTTATGAGTCTGAAGTTGAAAAACGCCCCTGTTATCGCCACGGGCGGGGGGATCATCCTTGCCGAAGAAAACAGACAGTTTTTAAAAGAGAACGGGGATGTTGTGTATCTTTATGCCACAGCACCTGTTCTGACAGATAGAATCCGCAAAGATGTAAACAACAGTGAACAAAGACCTGATCTTACCCATGACAGCCTTGCCCTGGAAACAGAAAAAATGCTTGAACTCAGAAATCCATTGTACCAGGCACTTGCAGACATATCCATTGACACCGAGGCATACCCCCCCAAAGCCGCGGCGTTTCAAATTATGGCCGAGCTTGGCCTGCAGTAAAGGAACACAAACAGGCGTTAAAGGAGAATTGTGAAAATGAACATAATAACCCATCAATTAATTGACAATGAATTATGTGGTAAACCGGTTATGGTGGAAAACGGAAAAAGCCGTGTAGAATATACAACCACGTCGAAAATGGCGGCAGATAACTCAGGTCTGGTACATGGCGGATTTATTTTCGGCCTTGCCGACTATGCTGCCATGCTTGCGGTAAATCACCCCAATGTTGTGCTTGGCGGGGCAGATGTTAAATTTTTAAAACCTGTCAAAGCCGGGGAATCTGTATATGCTCAGGCAGATGTAAGATCAGTGTCAGGTAAAAAGCAGATGGTCAGCGTTGAGGTTAAACGTGAAGATGAGGTGGTTTTCAAAGGGGATTTTTCCTGCTTTGTACTGGAAAAACATGTCCTTGAATAAAAAACTTTTTTATTGTTTCTCGTGAGTCGTAACCCAAGTTTTCGACAGATAGGAACTTGCTTTTTGACTCCCAAAGTATAAAAAAATATCAGAAGCTTGAAATATGCCCTCACCCGGTCACAGG
>PDWJ01005192.1_pt1 | contig 19997 bp, 17 predicted proteins | sample 1430881 | NCBI WGS metagenome assembly PDWJ01 (sample SAMN01162460, study PRJNA174530) | Oral metagenome, whole genome shotgun sequencing project. | biome: Marine environment; feature: Marine mammal; material: Swab sample of the gingival sulcus; isolation source: swab sample of gingival sulcus...
AAATTTTTCGAAACATCCCGGCTTTATATTAAATCTCCTCAAAAGCAAGATATCTTTCCTTTGATAAGCTCGTGACTATTTTCTGGACAACAGAGCACGTATCAGTTTTACTGGAAGAAGAAAGTCAACCTATAAATCGTGCACCTATGTCCATGTGAAAAGGCATGTGCGATTCAATATCACAACTAATACTCATTCAGTAATTTTGGAAATAAGAACGTTATTTCTCAGTGATGAAAGGAGGATTCTATCAATGCCTAGAGAGACATTTCGTGAGAAAAGTGTTCAACTTTTAACCCTGGCAGATGTAAAAATTGATGGAGACCGTTCCTGGGATATCCAGGTGCACAATGAGAAATTGTATGAACGAGTGCTGGCAGGAGGCTCATTGGCTCTGGGCGAGGCGTATATGGACGGTTGGTGGGACTGCGTCGATCTCGATGAATTTTTCTTCAGAATTTTGTACGCTGGCCTGGATCGCAGAGTGATCTCCAGGAAAGAGCTCTTTACCTTCCTGCATGCAAAGCTTTTCAATCTCCAAAAACTGTCCCGTGCTTACCAGATCGGGCAGCATCATTATGATATTGGCAATGACTTGTATCGCAACATGCTTGATCGTCGAATGATTTATAGCTGTGGATACTGGAAAAATGCCACAACTCTTGATGACGCCCAGGAGGCAAAATTAGATCTGGTATGCCGGAAGTTAGGTCTTGAAGCCGGAATGCGGGTGCTGGATATTGGATGTGGTTGGGGAGGAACCGCTAAATTTGCGGCAGAGCGTTACCAGGTGAGCGTTGTCGGCCTGACTGTTTCCAAAGAGCAAGCCCGGTTTGCCAAAGAGCTTTGCAAAGGACTTCCTGTTGATATTCGCCTGCAAGATTATCGCGATATGACAGAACGATTCGACCGCGTACTCTCGATAGGGATGTTCGAACATGTTGGCTATAAAAATTACACTACGTTCATGCATGTTGTCAGAAAGTGTTTACCCGATGATGGGCTGTTTTTACTCCATACGATCGGAGGAGCCCGTTCTGTTGTCAAAACCGATCCCTGGATCCAGCGTTACATCTTTCCGAATTCTATGCTTCCCTCAGCAAAACAGATATGCACCGCGATCGAAGGAGTTTTTGTTCTCGAAGATTGGGAGAGTTTCGGGGCAGATTACGATAAAACATTGATGCAATGGTTCCGGAACTTCAATGCGCATTGGAATACGCTGAAAGACCGCTATGACGAAAGGTTTTACCGAATGTGGAAATATTACCTGCTCTCGTCGGCAGGAGCTTTTCGTGCTCGAGATAACCAGACGTGGCAGCTTGTGCTTTCTCCGAGAGGGGTATCGGGCGGTTATCAGAGAATCTGCTGACCATCACGGAACTCGTACAGCGTTTCGGAAGTAATAAACATGCATTAAGCCGTTCGATCTGAACCTGTCGAAGGGTGATTGTGGTTTGACAAGCTCACCACGAACGGTGTGTATTTTTTTACGAAACGCTGTATTAACAATGTTCGACACTATGGGCGTTCACATGAATTCCAGGGCTCTTCCCAAACATATCCGTATCGTTGTGTTGTATGTCGTGATCGGTGGCTTATGGTTTTTCATCATTGATCACTTTATCTTGAGATTCACCAGAGATCCGGAATGGATTATTCTGATAGAAGAATATAAAGAATTGACATTTATCGCGATCACAGCCTTGCTTCTCTATATCGAGCGCAAGCGAACAGATAAAATGCAGCGTCGGGCTGATAAACGGGAAAAAAAACAACTCGAAAAAATGGCCCAGGCCGATAAGATGATCACGCTCGGGACTCTGGTGTCTGGTGTCGCGCATGAAATTAATAATCCGACGAATTTTATCACGTTGAACACTCCGATTCTCAAAGAAGCCTGGCAGGGCACTCGTCCGGTTCTCGATGAGCATTATCACGCTCATGGTGATTTTTCGGTTGGGCGCTTCTATTATTCTGAACTGCGAGAGTGGATGGATCAGTTATTCGATGGAGTGTCGGAAGGGGCTGAACGGATTACACGAATCGTCGCCAGTTTAAAAGATTTCGCCCGCCCTGATCCATCGGATATGAATCAAGAGGCCGACATCAATCATGTCATTCATGAAGCTGTGACCTTATTGAAGAATCCCATCGAAAAACACACGGCTCGATTTGAAGTGCAGTGTGAGCAACCACTTCCTCCAATTACGGGCAGTGTGCAAAAACTCGAGCAGGTGCTCATCAACTTGATTCAAAATTCTCTTGATTCATTAACGGACAGACAGCAACGTGTCCGAGTCACATCGAGCTATGATCGGTCACACGAGATGATTCTTGTTGAGGTAAAGGATGAGGGGGGCGGGATCGAGCCGGAAATCATGAGCCGGATCAAAGATCCCTTTTTTACGACCAAACGTCTGTCAGGCGGAACAGGACTTGGCCTGTCGATTGCCTCCAGAATGGTCAAAGAGCATGGAGGCACGTTGAATATCTCTTCAGAACCGGGAGAAGGAACGACAGCGACTCTGGTACTTCCAGTGCAAGATTCGTAAAAATCAGTAAACAAGAGAGGCGGCAAATTTTTCAAACCACAAAGGCACAAAGTCTACAACGTAGACTATATAAGGTTTGTGGGCTGCTGTCCAAGGAATATCATTCATCACTTTTAGAGAGAGGGACATATGAACGCAACATCACCTCCGTTTCCTATTTTACTGGTGGATGACGAAATTCATGCCCTGCAAGGCTACAAAATTCACCTTTTAGGTGAAGGGATCAGAAATGTGCTCTGCTGTCAACATGGGCAGAAAGCTGTGGACATTCTGGCATCGCAGGATGTCTCGGTGATGTTGCTGGATTTGCGTATGCCCGGGCTCTCCGGAGAAGAAGTGCTTGATATTGCCAGCGAACGTCACCCCCACATCCCGGTGATTGTACTGACAGCCGTCAATGATGTCGAAACCGCGGTCCGCTGCATGAAAGCCGGAGCCTTTGATTATCTGACAAAGCCGATTGCCCAAACTCGGTTGATTACCACGATCAAACGGGCCCTCGAATTTCGAGAATTGCGTCGAGAAAATACCTTACTCAAACAACACGTTCTTGATGGAGAACTCAAGCATCCTGATGCGTTTTTCGACATGATTACCCAGAACGAGCAGATGCGGTCGCTGTTCAGATATATGGAATCGATTGCCGGAACTGCGCAGCCTGTGCTGATTACCGGAGAAACGGGGACCGGGAAAGAGTTGATCGCCCGTGCAATCCATCGCCTCAGCGCATGCCAGGGCGAATTGGTTACGATCAACGTCGCCGGCCTCGATGATACCGCGTTTTCCGATTCCCTGTTCGGACATACGTGCGGAGCCTTTACCGGAGCGGATAGAGAGCGGCCCGGCTTGCTTCAACAAGCCGCAGGCGGAACCATCCTGCTGGATGAGATCGGCGATCTTGTGCTCCAGTCGCAGATCAAATTACTCCGCTTGCTGCAAGAGCGAGAATACTACCCCCTGGGGGCTGATCGGCCTAAACGCACGGATGCCAGAGTCGTCGCTGCCACGAACTGCAACCTTCCCGATTTGCAGCAATCAGGCGCCTTTCGTCAGGATCTATACTATCGCCTTATGCTGCACCATGTGCATATTCCTCCACTTCGAGAACGCCGCGAGGACATTCCTCTGCTTGTGCAGCATTTTTTGGAGAAAACAGCCGAGGCTCTGGACAAAGCTATCCCGACCCCTCCGCCGGAGCTTTTTCAATTGCTGGCTGTGTATAATTTTCCAGGCAATATCCGTGAGCTGGAAGCCATGGTGTTTGACGCTGTCAGCCGCCATGAAAAGGGGATACTGTCATTGAGCAGCTTTCAACATGTCATCCAGCACCATGAACCTCTTTCATTGCCAGATACCATGCCTGAAGAATTGGACATCACGCAATTGTATCATTCGCTTCAACGCCTTCCTTCTCTCAAAGAAGCGGAGGAAGTCTTAATGCGCGAAGCCCTGGAACGATCTGACGGCAACCATCGACTCGCGGCTATGCTGCTGGGAATCACTCGTCAAACTTTGTACAACCGGCTTCATGCCAAAAAATCATCCGCGTAAATCAACAATCATCGCACTGAAACAAAGCTTTCTAGGGTCTTTCTCTACGTCTCTGCGCGGAGTATAAAAAACCCACTGTCAAAATATCTCTGCTGCCCCAAAACCCGGTCAAAATTTTTGACACTTTCTTTGACCCGGTCAAAATTTTTAACCGGGTTTTTCCTGTCGTTTTTTTTCAACTTTCCCTCTAACAGGGGATTCCTCGAATGTTTTTCTCTTGGCATGGTTTGTGAAAGATCTGGTCACGAACCCATTTAAACAATTCATGACGATTATCTGAAAAATATGAAACAGACAAGAACCATCCTGATTGCAGAAGAAGAAAAGAATACACGCGAAACCCTCAGGTTTGTGCTGAAAAATGCCGGGTACCGGGTTATTCATTCCCTGAGTGGACAGGAGGCCCTCACGACGATTTTGGAACGGCAGGATTCGGAATATCCGATCGATCTGTTGATCGTGGATAGTGACATCTCGGGGCTGACAGGCTGGAGAGTCATCGAAGAACTGGAGCGTTTCGGGCTTGCCCTTCCGATTATTCTTATCACAGGAGTCCTGGATGAGTACACGTTGAGAAAAATTTCAGGGGCCCTGCCTCTGGCATATTTGAACAGGCCCTTTGAGCCTGATGAAGCGCTTGCCTGTGTTTCTTCCGCTCTTTTTCCCGAAGAACCAGACCAGGAACACGCCGAACCAGTGGCACATACATGTGATGTCCGATTGGCATCGCCGGAAAAACTAACAGACCAGGATTGGGAGCAGCTTCCAGTCACATTTTCAACAAGGAGAACTTCTATGAATTTAGCAGATTTATTACATGAAGATTGTATTCAAGCCAATATTACCGCCTCTGACAAACGAACCGTCATTCGGACGATCGCGCAACTGGCCCATAGACATCCATTACTCGCAGAGAAGAGCGTGGAAGAGATCGAACAAGGCTTACTTGATCGCGAAGAAACCGGCTCGACAGGATTCGGCGATGGGATCGCCATCCCTCACTGCGCTCTGGATGAGCTCTCCGACTTCGTGCTCGGCATCCTCACCAGGCCGGATGGGATTGACTTCGACTCTATCGATGGGCAGCCAACCAAACTTTTTGTGTTTATTATTGCCCCGGCGTCACGAAGAAATGAGCATATTCGGATACTCTCCGCCATTTCGAGCGTCTTACGTTCCCCGGTAAACGTACGGGAAATTTTGGAAGCGGATAACCCGGCGGTCATCCGCACGAGTTTTCTCCGCCACACACATGTCGAAATCGATGAAAAACAAAAAGGTTTCAACCTGTTTACTGTTACTGTGCAGAGGCAGGATGCATTCGAAGATATTCTCAGTCTGTTTGCGGAAATTCCTGATTGTTACATCTCTGTTCTTGAAGCGAACAATGCCGGTCGTTATCTGTATGCGCTGCCCTTATTTGCGAATTTCTGGAATGCTGAGAAAAAAGGTTTCCAACGTACGATCCAGGCCACCGTTAAAAAACCGCGTGCCAACGAAACCCTCAGAAAACTCAATATGCTGCTCGAAGATTCGAATATCACAGACGGCGTTCTCGTTTTATTACAAGATGTGCTCTATCTAAACGGCACAATCGATCTGTAAAATGAAGAAGAAGGAGACACAACATGGAACATTTCACAGAAAATCTTCCGATGCTGTTACTGGTCGGAGTCATTATTATAATTAGTTTCTATGCCGGACGGAGCATGAAATTCCTGAAACTGCCCTCCATCATCGGCTATATGGCTGTTGGCGTCATGCTGGGGCCGTCCTTGTTCAACCTGTTAAACGATGTCCGCCAGGAAGAGCTGTCGTTTATTACGGAAATCGCTCTGGGCTTTGTGGCACTCAGTATCGGGATCGAACTGGATCTCTCGGCGCTCAGGAAATTGGGAACCGGGATTATCTATATTATTTTTGCCGAATCCTTTGGCGCGTTTTTACTTGTCGGTCTGGCGGTATACCTCTTTACTCACGATATGCCGCTGGCGTTAATTTTTGCGGCGATCGCTCCGGCAAGCGCCCCGGCAGGCACCGTCGCTGTCATTCAAGAATATCGAGCCAAAGGCAGTCTGACTAAAGCCCTCTACGCCATTGTAGGGTTCGATGATGGTTTGTGTATCATCATTTTCGGGTTTGCCTCAGCCATTGCCCGCAGCATGCTGCTTCATGAAACCGGAACAGAGTCGGTCAGTCTCGTGTCGATGATCGCCTATCCGTTTATGGAGATCTTGCTCAGTTTTGTGGTAGGCGGATTCGCAGCCGCCCTGTTTGCCTTTCTCGCAAGAAAATTACACCATGCCGGGGATGTGATGGTGCTTGTGGTCGGGTTCACGCTAGCGGTCAGCGGGATCTGCACGGTATTCCATCTCTCTTTAATTCTGACCAACATGGTTGTCGGATTGATTGTGGTCAATACTCAGCCTCATTCTCTGGTTCAGAAGGTTCACGATCGACTGCCGCTGCTTATGCCATTGTTGTTTATTCTCTTTTTCACGCTTGCTGGCTCGAACTTACACCTGAGTGCCCTGCCATCATTGGGCTTACTGGGAGTCTTGTATATCCTCACTCGAGCAGGGGGCTTGATCGGCGGAGCGCGGCTTGGCGCGATGTTTGGACATGTGGAAGACAAAATCAAAAAATATGTCGGGATGGGTATTCTGTCTCAGGCCGGTGTTGCGATCGGGTTGTCGCTGATCGTCAAACACGAATTCAGTCCGTTAGGCCGTGTGGTTGAAACTATACAGGGCCAGGTGATTACGTCGGGGGCCCAGCTCGGAGCAGTCGTCATCACCACTGTGACAGCCACATGTATTTTCTTTGAAATTATTGGGCCGATTTTAACCAAAATCGCCCTGACCAAGGCTGGTGAGATTCCTAAGCAGGGTCAGAAATAGCCCGTTAGACAACAGATGTGGTTCGTCCCATTCTCTCTTTCCAGACAAATCGGACAGGTCAGATACATCTGATCTGTCCGATAAAGCCTGCCCGATGTTATACCCGAATTCAGGTATTCTCTTCCAACGGCGGGGATACTGAAAGATCATTCGATTTTACAACCGATTAGGGCAACGCTGTTTCAGCAATACCTGAAATCGGGTTTCGATATGCGGTGTCAGATTTATACGCGATCCTTTCGATTTCCCTTACAACAAGCTTTTTCAGGATTATATCATCAATTGGCATGAGTTTTGATTACGTTTATCCTATGTACATGGAAACAAAAACATTTACCAAAAGAACTCCAGAGAGTAATCGTATAGTCTCATACATGATAGAAGGAGGTTATCTTTCATGTTCGAAGTTGGTGATAAAATCGTTTATCCCTATCAGGGGGTCGGAAAAATTGATGGAATCGAAGAACAAGAGATCGCCGGTCAGAAAATGACGTGTTATGTCCTGCATATTTTAGAAAAAAAACTCAAAATCGTCCTTCCGGTCGTGAATGCCGTTAAGGTTGGTTTACGCCCGATCATTCGCGAGGACGAAGTTGATGAGGTCTTAGAAATTCTGAAGCAAGAGATGGATGAAATGCCGAATAAATGGAACAAACGCTGGAATATGAATTATAAAAAGTTCCGAACAGGCTCTATCTATGAAATTGCTGAGGTGTTCAAAAATCTGACATGTTTAGAAAAGAATAAAGTGCTTTCATTAAAAGAAAGGCGAATGTTGGATGATGCCAGAGAATTAATTGTCAGTGAAATTGCCCATTCCAGGAAAATTGGACTCGTTCAGGCAGAATTCCTGCTCTATAAATCTTGTTGCCATGCCTGATCCATTTCCTTCTGTCTGCGATCAACATTCTGCATGAAACACCCTCGACAATATTGCATGATTCTTTTTCTCCGTTCGTGGTGAATGTGTTGTTACCTTTCAGCAGACTCACCACGAACAAGAATAGTACCCTAAGAAATTTCACGGATGATAACGCTCCATTGCCATGAAACAGTGTTCTAATTCGTCATACATATTTTTTTTATGGTTAACAATGACAGATAATATACCAAATTTAAAGCTGTTAAGATTTTTGTAACCTTGTTGTGAAGTTTACAATCATCAGTTATTTCTTGACAAGAAAATCGATAACAGGATAAAAACTGGGAAAGACATTTCCTATTCTGAATGCTTCTTATTGTTGTGTGACACGAAAATTTTTGAACCGTCTCAGTTTTTCGAAAATGCCAATTTTATGCGTTTTTGAAAGTGGCATTTATAGCTAAAATAAAAAAATGCGCACAGTTGGAAAGAATGACAGCAGTATTTTGGTTGGAATTGTTATCATGATACTGCTATGTTTAGCGGGTTGCGGTGGCGAAGAAGAACGGCATAATATAGGAGAACGGCTATCCGGCCCTGCCGCCAATTCAGCCTTACCCATGAGAGTTGATGAAACCCCGACCCCGACCCCGACCCCGACTTCAACGATAACGCCTGAGCCTGAGACCACCGGTCAACCAGATGTCACAAAGCAAACACAGGAAGAAGACATCGAATTAGAGGAATCCCGCGATACAACGATTCCGGAACCAGATGCAACGCAGTCTGAGAGCCCTTCTGATTCTGAGAAGGAGCAAGAAGCGCAGTCAGATGAATCGGAGGTCGAACCGGCACCATCACCGACTCCAGCATCAGTCCCGACAACAACCCCCAGCCCATCCCCTGGCCCAACTCCTGAAAAAGATTCTTCTTCTGTTAACAAAATAGCGGAGACTGCTCAAACAGCGCAAGAAACATCCAATGCTGAAACAGACAAGGATACAGCCAGCCAGAAACTAGTTGAAACTCCTAAAAAAGAAGCTACGCAAGCCCCAGCAGCCAAAAAAGAAGTGCAGCAACAAACAGCTTTACCCTCATCACAAAACATCACACTCAACCAGGCCGAGATCTGCTCGAAAATTTCGAATCGTCAGCCAGCCGGCATTGCTGCCACATTCTCTTTGGCAAAGGTGAAAAAGATTTATACCTGGATGAAAGTATCCGGCGCCAACCCTCAGGCCACAGTCAAGCATATATATTACCGCAACGGCGATCTTGTCGCCACAGTCAAGCTCAAACTCAAATATGCTTCCATGCGGACCTGGAGTCAGAAAACCTTTAAGGCCGGTGAATCAATTGGGGAGTGGAAAGTCGTCATCACAACAGGCGATGAAGAAAACGCGCTTGCCGTGAAAACATTTACCGTGACGCCATAGGCATATACGTCTTCTGCTGATTTTCCCCAATAAACTCCAAAAAGAGCATCAGCTCTCCGGTATGCTGTCTGCACAATTCTTGTATGCGTAGTAACGTCTGCTCCGTTGTTGTTTTGAGTCGACACTGAAGAATGACGTGCTGGAATTGGCTGACAGCATGCTCTGCCGAGGTCTCCTCCGGTGTCGGTCCTCTCTCTGCTTCAGAATCTGTCTCCGCATCTTCCCTGGCAGGATGTGGAGGCTCATCAAAGCCCTGGGGAAAAGATGCGTCAAGCTCTTCGGCGGTGAAGGTTTCCGGTGGGAAGGGGGGAATGTCATCATCGAAAGGAGGCGCTACGATGCCGCTGTCTTTCGTTTCCATACCTGGGACCCCGTTTTTCTGAGCATTAGGGATGTTCGATTCAGCATCCTCGGGCGATTCTGCCGGAGAAACCTCTGAACCATCATCATTCGCGGCGGCAGGCAGAGAATCACCAACCTTCTGCGGCTCTTGAGACTCCCCAACCTTTTCGCGATCAGATGGAGAAACCGATTCATCAGTCTCGTCTTCTGCAGATTCTTTTTTATCGTTTTTTTCAGAGGTATCTCTGACCTCCTCTTGTTCGTGATAATCACTGCTTGTCTCTTCCGCAACATGCGGAGCGGCTTCCGATTCAGACTCTGTCTCTTCAGACTCCTCCTGCTGTGAAAGATAGGCCGTAAACGAAAAGCCCATCGCATGCTTTTCATGGTCGATGCGTTCCTCATCGGTCCATTCGTCAACCTGTGGCAGCGGAGGCACACTGATTGCTGCCGCTGCCGGAAGGGCCGCAAACAGACTGATTTGATTCGAAGCTTCTTCAGCCTTCGAAGACTGGACCGCTTTGACGATCTTTTCGTAGCCTTTGAATAAACGGGCGCGGGATTCTTCGATCGTATCGAATGCTCCGGATTCTATACAGCGGGGGAAAAATACGTTGGGAACCGCAGCGAGGTCGAGTCGTTCGCAACAGTCTTGAAAGTTTTGAAAATGTCCTTTTTCACGCCGATCCGTCAGGAACGATTCGAGAAAAGGAGCGTTTCCTGACAAAATAACGGAGAATCCGAGACGCAACGATGTTTCAGTTTCAAACACGCAGGAGGCTTCGCTCCGGTTGATATCCAGGGGCAGTATGTCGATTCCAAGCTGAAAGCATTCCTGAAAAAATGAAACGATTCGCTCGTTATTCTGTTTTTCCGCGCTGACCGCTTCTTCGATCATGGTGAGCAATTGCTCGGATGTTGCCTGTTGTTCCATAGCCTTTTTACCATTGGAAGGTTGAAGTGTTGGAGAATTCCAACACTCCAGAAGAGTATTCCATCACTCCACTGTCTCAATCCGGGCTCCATCTTCGGCTTTTGAGGTGTAAATTTCCGCGGTAATTCCTGTGCGTTTCTTGTACTCTTTGAGAATCACAGCCTTAAAATGTTCCATGGCCGACTTTTTGACAAGATTGACCGTACAACCGCCAAAACCTCCGCCAGTCATTCTCGCTCCCGCTGTTCCCTCAATGGCCTGCGCAATATCGACCAGATGATCGACTTCTTCGCAGCTTACTTCATAATCGTCGCGCAGGCTGGCATGGGATTGATAAAGCAACTGTCCGAAGGCGGCAATGTCGCCTTTCCGTAGGATATTGACAGCAGTTTTGACTCGCTCGTTTTCTGTCACGACGTGTTTACAGCGCTGATATATGATAGGCGAAAGCAGCGATGCATGGTTTTCCAATTGTGCGAAGGATACATCGCGCAAAGCTGTAATATCGGGCAGTTTTGTTTTGAGCAGCCGAACGCCTTCCTCACATTGAGCACGCCGTTCATTGTACGCAGAATCGACAAGTTTGTGCTCGACATTGGAGTTACACATCACTACGATATACTCGTCCAGATCGCAGGGAATGAGTTTGTATGAAAGATCGCGGCAATCCAGAAACAACGCATGATTTTTTTGTCCGAGGCGTGAAATAAATTGATCCATAATGCCACAATTCATGCCGACAAAGTGGTTTTCAGCCCGCTGACAGAGTTTCGCCATTTCCTCGGCCTGTATTTCGATCGAGTTCAACCGGGCCAAAAAGAATGCTGTCGCTACCTCGATTGCTGCCGAACTGCTTAAACCGGCTCCTTGCGGGATATTTCCTTCGAGAACCGCATTAAAGCCTTTTACGGAATGACCGGCTTTAAGAAGCTGATCGATCACGCCTTTCACATAATCGGTCCAGGAGTCCTTCTTCTGTAAAGACAAGATTGAAAATTCTTCCTGGTATTCGAAATTTAATGAGTACAAACAAACCGTATCATCATTTCGCTCCGATCCACCGATGGCAATTTTTTTATCAATGGCCATCGGCAGCACAAATCCATCATTATAATCGGTGTGCTCGCCGATTAAATTCACTCTTCCCGGCGCGCTGACCAGAAATGCCGGGGGAGTTCCGAACTGTTCGGCATACGCTGCCTGTACGCGTGCGATACCTTCGTATGTCATGACGGTTACTCCTTCATTCAATGGGATTTATCAATGTGTAGGGCTCTGAATAGGGGACACCTGTCGTATCCTGTGATAGAAGGCATGATATGTGGGCCGAATATTTCAGGCAAGTTTTTTGTCATGATTCCTTGGAAGATGTGGGAAGAGGTGCTCCATTTGCCCGATAATGTGTTGGTAGAGCAACACGGCGACCCATCCGTTGAATAAGCCGGTGACGAGACCTATGAGAGCCAACACCGGCAGCAGATAAAAAATTTCCCCATGCCTGACAATCAAAAAGTAGGCCATACACAATTGTATCAGGTTGTGGGTAAAGCCTCCCGCGACGCTCACGCCGATCGGACTGAACGTCTGTTTGAATACAGCAAACATCCCTCCCATGACAAGTGTGCTGCAGAGGCCGGCGGAAAAGCTCATCAGAAAGGTCGGGGACAAAAATGTGCCGAAAAGGAGTGATGCGACAAGCACACGCAAGATTGTCAGCAACACTCCGGCTTTGAACCCAAAGAGCAGCAACGCCAGGACGGTCATAATATTGGCCAGCCCGATACGCACCCAGGGAAATGGATTGGGAATGATACCTTCCAAACCGCGTAAGACAATGGATAGGGCCACAAGCAGTGATAAAAGGACGAGGTCGCGTGTTTCTTTCAAAGGAACGTCTCCACGAACAACTCTCAATGATCAAAAACCCTCTCAATAATTTTGGTTATACACAATTCCTTCCAATGGATATAAAAATCATCTGTCAAGACTTTTCTCTCAATTTTTCGATTGACAGAAAAGCCCTTTGAGGGTATTATAGTGTTACAGACAAAAAAATTCCTGCGGTGAGGATGGATAATCTGAAGGCAAGGGAATAATTCGAAGGAAACCTCATACATGATACATGCAAAATACTGATTATTCCCCTTCTTCTGTAATCTCTCCCCATTTGTTTCTCATGCACTATTTTTAGAGAGAAAAATTTTTCTAAAGATGGTATCTGCAGGATTCATATGAACAATTTAGCACGTTTTCGTCTGGGCGATACGAGTCTTTCATACAGGGGGTTCCCAGAATAGAAAACGGAAAGAGATTCCTGTGAGAAAACGCCTCGGATTTGTCGGTATTATTGTTGAAGATCGAAAACTTCACGCAGAGCAAGTCAATCACATCCTTTCAGAATACGGCGATATTGTGCTCGCCCGTACCGGAATTCCCTATGCGCAAAAAAACTGTTCGGTCATCACGCTTGTCGTAGACGCTTCAACCGATGAGCTTGGACGTTTGACAGGACAATTGGGGCAAATCTCCGGCGTCTCGGTCAAGTCGGCATTGAGCAAGGTGAAGTAATATGGGACAAAGCCATCGAATCGAGCACGATTTGTTGGGAGAACAGTCTGTTCCCTCCGAATCGTATTGGGGTATTCATACGGAGCGAGCACTGGACAATTTTTCTTTCAGTCTTTATCGAATGCCGTTTTCTCTGATACGGGCGATCGTTCTGGTCAAAAAAGCGTGCTGTCTGACGAATAAGGAACTTGCCTTTCTTGAACCGGACAAAGCGATGGCTCTCGAACAAGCCTGCGATGACATTTTGGAGGGCCGGTTTGAGCGAGAATTCCCGATCGACGCCTTGCAAGGCGGGGCCGGAACATCGGCGAATATGAATGTCAATGAAGTGCTCGCCAATCGCGCTCAGGAGATCTTAGGGTTTCCAAAAGGCGATTATACTCACATTCATCCGATCGAACACGTCAACCTGCACCAGTCTACAAACGACGTGTATCCGACAGCCCTAAAAATTGCTGCGATTCAGGGGGTACGAGACCTCAGCCAGGCCATCGCCGGAGTGCAGGGAGCATTCCAGCGCAAAGAAAAAGCATTTGCAGAGATCGTGACTATGGGCCGGACTGAATTACAGCAGGCAGTTCCGATTACGCTGGGCGGACAATTTGCGAGCTTTGCCGAAGCCATTGCCCGCGACCGCTGGCGCACCTTTAAATGCGAAGAACGCCTGCGGGTTGTCAATATCGGGGGAACCGCTGTGGGAACAGGTTTAACGGCCCCACGGGAGTATATTTTCCTGGTCATCGAACGTCTGCGCGATCTGTCCGGTATCGGATTGAGCCGGGGCGAGCATGTCATGGATCAAACAGCCAATGCCGACAGCTTTGTGGAAGTGTCAGGCATGTTGGCTGCTCACGGAGCAAACGTGATAAAAATCTGCCGCGATCTCCGGCTGCTGCATTTCCTGAATGAAATCAGCTTACCGGCCTGCCAGGCCGGATCATCGATTATGCCGGGAAAAATCAATCCTGTCATTCTCGAAGCCGCGATGACGATTGGTATGAAAGTGCAGGCTAATGATTTGCTCGTCACGCAGGCCGCTTCGCAGGGCACGCTTCAAATTAACGAATTTCTACCCTTGATTGCGTTCAGTTTGCTTGAGTCGATCGAGTTGCTCACGACATTAAATACCCGGCTCGAACAGCATATCGAGGGTATAGAAGCACGACCGGAGGTCTGCCGAAAAACGGTCGAAGACAGCCCGCTCACGATTACGGCCTTTTTGCCGCATATTGGCTATGAAGCCGCCGAACAGCTCCTGCAAGAATTCGCGGCATCACCTGAGAATGTGTCCTTTTATCGTTTTTTAACCCAAAAGCTTGGCTCGGAGCTTGTGGAACAGGTATTATCACCCCACAGTCTCATGGCACTAGGCTATCGCATACGATGACCAAAACGCCCAAATCGCTTCGTTTGCAAATCGGCTTATTCGGCAGAACGAATGTCGGTAAATCGAGCTTTTTGAATTTAGTGTCCGGGCAGGATGTCGCTCTGACCTCTGAGCAGCCGGGAACCACAACCGATATCGTTCAAAAAGCTATGGAACTGCTGCCGCTGGGACCGGTCACCTTTCTCGATACCGGTGGGTTGGATGATACGTCGGTCCTGGGAGAACTTCGAGTTCAGCGAACCCAAAAAGCCTTCCACCGCGCAGATATCAGCGTGCTTTTGACAGAAGCCGGTATATGGGGACCGTTCGAAGAACAAGTGGCGGAAGAAGCTCGTAAGCATAAGGTTCCTTTGATCGCCGTGATCAATAAAATCGATCAACTTCAGCCGCAAAATGGCTTCTTCGACCACCTGAAGACGATCACGCCGAACGTGCTGAGCCTGTCCTGCCACCAGCCGGAAAAACGCGAACAGTATGTGAATGACTTCAAAAAACATGTGATCGCTGTCTGCCCCGATGAATTTCTGAATCCTCCGGCTCTGATCGGTGACTTACTGCCATCCGGCGGACTTGCGGTATTGGTGGTTCCCATCGACTTGCAGGCTCCTAAGGGGCGTTTGATCCTGCCGCAGGTCCAAACGATTCGCGATGCCCTCGATAACGATGCAGCCACGCTGATCGTCAAAGAACGGGAATATGCTTACATGCTGTCGCTGTTGAATCGTAAACCCGATGTCGTGGTCTGCGATTCTCAGGTGGTCATGAAAATGGTCGCTGACACTCCGGAGGATGTCAAATGCACGACGTTTTCGATTCTCTTTGCCAGGTACAAAGGCGACCTGATCGAAAACGTGCGTGGGGCAGCAGCGCTTGAGTCTTTAAATCCTGGAGACCGGGTACTCATCGCCGAAGCCTGCAGCCACCATGCCATGGAGGATGACATTGGACGGGTAAAAATTCCCCGTTGGTTGCGGCAGTATGTCGGCGGGGATCTGGCGATCGATGTATGCAGTGGGCGAGATTATCCGGACAATCTGACAGAGTATAAAACAATCGTTCATTGCGGGGGATGTATGTTAACCCGTCGGGAAGTGCTTTATCGCCTTCATACAGCTCGACAGACTCATGTGCCTGTTGTCAACTACGGGGTGTGCATTTCCTTGTTGCAGGGAGTCTTAGAGCGGGCTCTTTCTCCGTTTCCGGCAGCTCTGCATACGTATAACAGTGAAAAAAATCGCCTGCGCACAGCCTGTTCGCGCGCAAACTGAGGCACCACAACAACAGTTCAGTAATAACTCGACACTGTTCGTGGTGGGCTTGTCGAAGCACATCATCCTTTCGACAAGCTCAGGGCGAACGGACGACAGAGGAGGATCATTATGAGCACTCTTAATCTGCAGAAAACCGTCACGCATTCACCTGACGTGAAAACGCCTCACTTCCCTCCCCTTTCAGGGAAAAAACCGACAGCGGCTGGTTCGGGAATTAAATCCTGGATCAAGAATCGGATCAAACAGGAGCAGATCGATAAATATCTCGAAAAAGGGAAGGATTTCATCGACGACGGACGCATCGAACAGCAGATCGCCGATGCTGTCAATCCTGACCCCCTCAAAGTTCGTGACATCATCGCAAAATCAAGGGCGATTGAGGATTTGACCCCAGAAGAAACGGCGACCTTACTGAATGTCACCGATCCTGAGCTTTGGCAGGAAATGGAAACCGCAGGCGGCGAGATTAAACGTCACGTCTATGATAATCGCATTGTGACTTTTGCGCCGCTCTATCTGAGCACGACTTGTGTGAATGATTGTGTCTATTGCGGATTTCGCACCAGCAATCACGAGATGACCCGGCGTGTTCTGACAAAAGAAGAAATCGAACGAGAAATCGCTGTGTTGGCAGGTAAAATCGGACATAAACGACTGATCGTTGTCTACGGCGAACACCCAAAATCCGATATCGATTTTATGGTCGAGTCGCTCAAAACGATTTACAGCGTCCAGTTCCCTACTAAACGGGGCTATGGCTCAATCAGGCGCGTGAACGTCAATGCGCCGCCCCTGTCGATTGAAGCGTTAGAACGGCTGCATGAGGTAGGGATTGGGACATATCAGGTATTTCAGGAGACTTACCACCATAGCACGTATAGCAAAGTTCACCCGTCCCATACGTTAAAAGGCAACTATCAATGGCGTTTGTACTGCATGCACAGAGCCTTCGAAGCCGGCATCGACGATGTGGGAATCGGTGCGCTTTTCGGCCTGTACGATTGGAAATTCGAAATCATGGGATTGGTGTATCATTCATTGGAACTGGAAAAATGTTTTGGCATTGGGCCGCACACGATTTCCTTTCCCCGTATCGAACACGCCGGCGGAGCGCCTTACACAGAAGATAACACCCACCATATCAGCGATGAAGCCTTTCGGCGGGTCGTCACAGTGCTGCGTCTTGCTGTGCCCCACACCGGTTTGATTTTGACAGCCCGTGAAACGCCTGAAATACGGCGCAGTTTAATACCGATTGGCGTCACACAGACCGACGCCTCAACCAAAATTGGTATCGGAGCCTACAGCGACAGCCAGGATGAGCAAAAAGACCAACGGCAGCAGTTTCTGCTCGGCGATATCCGCAGTCTTGACGAAGTGGTGTGTGAATTGGCTGAAATGGGGCACATTACATCATTCTGTACGGCCGGATACCGCTGTGGCCGGACCGGTAAAAAAATTATGGAGCTGTTACGCTGTGGCAAAGAAGGGGAATTCTGCAAATTGAATGCTGTCATTACTTTTCGAGAATGGCTGGACGATTTCGCCAGCGAGGAGACAAAAGAAATCGGCGAAAAATTGATCGCTCAAGAATTGGATGAAATCCAGGAAAAAAAGCCGGAAATTTATCCCTATGTCATGGATTTTTACACACGAACGCAACAGGGAGAACGGGATCTGTATTTTTAGGACGTCTAGGCGGTATCCTGTAAGGGCGATCCCTTGTGGTCGCCCTATTCATGAAGGAGGAAATGACGATGCAACTCTTGACATATAACGATGGTAAAGAGGTGTTGAATCACGGTGGCTGTGTCGGACAAAGCCTCTTGAACGCGGAAGGACTAGAATTTGTGCATTTACGTGTGGCTCCTCAGTCAATTCTCCCGCTGCATGCCTTGCCGCATCCCGTCTTTTTTTATGTACTTGAGGGCCAGGGGACGCTGCTCACAGAAGGCGATACGCATGAGGCTCAGCCCGGAACCCTGATCGAATGTCCGGCTGATATGCCCCGTGGCTGGGAAAATCGGACAACAGCCGATTTAGCTCTGCTGGTCATCAAAAACATGGAGGCAGCACCAGTATGAATGAAGTAGCGATTGCGTTGTCGACGATCCTTGAGAAGGTTGAGCGTCAGGAAGAATTACAACGGGACGATCTGAGCACATTACTCTCTCTGAATGAAAAAACCGACATCGAAAACCTGTATCAGGCAGCCTATGCAATGAAAGATCGCACGGTCGGAACAACCGTCTACTTCCGCGGCATCATCGAGTTGAGCAATGTCTGTGAAAAAGACTGTTACTACTGTGGAATCCGCAAAAGTAATGTCCACGCGACACGATTTCAGATGACCGAAGAAGAAATCGTTCATGCTGCTGTCTGGTCATACGAGCAGAATTACGGTTCGATCGTTCTGCAATCCGGCGAACGACGCGATCCGCATTTTGTGGATTTTATCGAAGGCATTCTCACAACCATCCGTGAACGATGCGATGGGGAGTTAGGCATCACGCTGTCGTTGGGAGAACAGAGTTATGACACTTATAAGCGATGGTTCGACGCCGGAGCGCATCGCTATTTATTGCGAATTGAAACCTCAAATCCGGGATTATACAAACGGCTTCACCCGTCAGACCATTCCTTCGAGGTACGCCTCGAGTGCCTGGATTTGTTAAGAAAAGCCGGTTATCAGGTCGGAACCGGAGTGATGATCGGTCTACCCTTTCAAACAATCGAGCAGCTTGCCGATGATATTCTTTTCTTTAAGCGGCATGATATCGATATGATCGGCATGGGCCCCTACATTGTGCATGAGGAGACGCCGTTGGCACAATATGCTTCAGGAAATGATAATGGGCAGGAACAGGAACTTTCGCTGGAATTAGGGCTGAAAATGATTGCGGTGACCCGGCTTGCCTTACGCGATGTCAATATTGCTGCCACAACGGCCTTGCAGGCCCTTCATGCCCAGGGAAGAGAATTGGGCCTACAGGCCGGTGCCAATATTATCATGCCGAATGTCACGGATCAAAAATACCGGGCAGCTTATCAATTGTATCAAAACAAACCCTGCATCGACGAAAATTCCAGCATGTGCCGCGCCTGCCTGGGGCATCGGATTTCGGGCATCGGGGAAACCATTGGGTACGGTAAATGGGGCGACAGTCCCCATTTCTTCGCCAGAACGCAGCTATAGAGTTAATGATCTCAATTTTGTAGGGTGGGCCTGTTTTTTGGCCCACCAGACTGAGGCCTCAAGATTGAACGTCAGATACAGGTCCCCCCCACAAAGCTCATTATACTCTCAACCCCGCACGCTCAATTTTTCACCTTTTTCACCTCAGAAAACATGGAAGACACGGAACACAAAAAAATTACAGTATTTTTCTGTCCCACACTCTCTCAGTGTTCATAGGTAATTCATGTTACAAAGAAGTCTTGTATCAATGCAAGGCGTCATGGTGTATCAGCAGAAATTCTGCTTCTTCCAATATGTCATAATTATAAGATTACATTGCCTTGAATCGTAATGCCATTCCCGGCTCCAGAATATGAGACTGCATACCCACCGTTACCTTCACCCTGTCGCTGATAACCATACAGGTTTCAAAGGTATTCTCATGGTGCTCCGGATCTGAATCTTTGCTTCCTCCTTTTTTTGCTTTTAGATGGTAAAGCTCAAAATTCGAAAACCGTATGTACGGGCCTTTAAACGTACCCTGCTGAAAAATACCGGTAGAGGCAGCCTCACATTGTACAACCTCGGCAAGCCTGATCAGTTCGCTTGACGAAAGATTAAAAACACGGCTTATGGCTTCTATAGTGTTTATTGTCGGATTACCATCGCCGTTTTCTATATTAACGACTGTCGCTCTTGTCAGCTTCGCTCGTTCTGCAAGCTCCTCGGTAGTAATCCCCAATTTTCCCCGAAGCGTTTTTATTATGGAAAAATCAAATATGTCCTTATCCATTTTGTTTCATCGATTTTTCAAACCATTCTATTCGTGCGTTTGGTATGGAATCCGTAGCTGAGAAGTAGGGCTTTATATCCAGCAGAGGCGTTCCGTCTATGGCAGTAATCCCCTTGATCCTGATTACAGGCCCTTCTTTTTCTATCAGTTCTGCTACCGTCAAACCAATTGGATTAGGTCTATTCGGTGTTCGTGTTGCAAAAATTCCGTGTGTTTCACT
>PDWJ01003780.1_pt1 | contig 19986 bp, 14 predicted proteins | sample 1430881 | NCBI WGS metagenome assembly PDWJ01 (sample SAMN01162460, study PRJNA174530) | Oral metagenome, whole genome shotgun sequencing project. | biome: Marine environment; feature: Marine mammal; material: Swab sample of the gingival sulcus; isolation source: swab sample of gingival sulcus...
TATAAGCTGCGAACAGGGACAGGCCTGCTCTTCCGGTCAGCCGGTCGGGGGTGGTTTCGATACGACGGATTTTGAGTTCATTTTTCCGGTAGTTTTTGTCAGGCCTGCTCATAGAGTCCTTTACCTGTTGGGTGTGTGTATGCTTGTCATTAATTTTGTGGATATTATCAATCATTATAACATGTTATTCATCTTTAAAGGATTCTTTTTATATGAAAATCGCTCAGGTTAGGAACAATCCACATGGTTCGCCGGTTTGAACGCATGGAACCCCATCCGTGCGTTTTGCCGGAATGGTGATTGCCACGATTGAACTATAGATCCAGGCCGCACTCCTTAAGGGTCACAATCCCGCCTTGGACGCTGACCGTGTCCGTACGTCCCATATCCTTCATGTTGAGCTGGGCTTCGTAGGAACGGACACCTGTGTTGCAGATCAGGATCAGATCCTTGTCCGACGGGATTTCATCGAAACGCCGCCGGAGTTCATCCTGGGGAATGTTGATCCAGCGTTCCGGATACTTCCTGGCATACGGTTCGCCATCCTGGATGGCGCGGCAGTCAAGGATTAACAGGTTGCCATTGCCGTCGGCCCACTTTTCGGCGAATGTATCGGCATCAATGGGGTCATAGTGTCCGTCGAGTCTGTTTTCCGCGGCATTGGCCATGGCGTTGAGTACGTCCATGGCCGACGAAAAGGGTGGAGAGTAGGCCAGCTCCAGGTTGCTGAGCCGATCAAGGGTAGGACGGTCTTCCAATATGGCGGCCACCATGTTGATGCGCCCCACCACAGCGTCGCCCTGTTTCCCAAAGCCCTGAATGCCAAAAATCCGTCGGGACTTTTTGTCGACCACCAGTTCCAGGTGCATCATGGCCTTCTCCGGATAGAAATGCGCGCGGTCCAGTTGAGCCACCTGTACGCTGACCGCATCGAACCCGGCCCGGCGGGCCATCTCCAGGCTCAATCCGGTTCCGGCCAGGGTCCCTTCGAAGGTCTTGACCACAAAAGAGCCAACGGCCCCTTTGAATTCGGCACTGCCCCCGGCGAGGTTGGTGCCGATGACCCTGCCTTGGCGATTGGCCATGGATCCCAGTGGATAATAGCCCGGTTGACCGGTGATCAGATTGCGGACTTCGGCGCAATCCCCGCCGGCATAGATTGCCGGATCAGATGTACGCATGTGCTCGTCCACCGCGATGGCCCCGGTGGAACCGATGCGCAGACCAGCCTCCCGGGCCAGGTCGATGTTGGGGACGGCTCCGACGGCAATGATTACCAGGTCGGCCTCCAGACGGCGTTTGTTGGTTACCACAGCTTCGACCGTATCGGTCCCTTCGATGGACTGGACCTGTTCGTCGAGCAGAAAATGGACATCATGCTGCTCCATCTGCCGCTGGGCCATACGGGCGAACTGAGGACTCACGAAGCCAGGCATGATCTGACCGAAAAATTCCACGATGGTGGTATCCACCTCCCACATATCGGCCAGGGCTTCGGCCATTTCGAGCCCGATGAAGCCGCCCCCCACGATGACGGCACGCTCCACCTGGCCTTTGGTGACCAGTTCCTTGATGGCCTGGGCGTCGTTGAGGTTGGCACATGTATGCACCATGGGCAGGTCGACCCCGGGAATAATCAGGCGCCGGGGGCTGCTGCCGGTGCCCAGTACCAGCTGGTCGTAAGGCAGGCTGTCCTCACTGCCGTCCGGCCGGGTGATGAAAAGCCGTTTGTTTTTCCGGTCGATCCGCTCAGCGTTGGTTTCGGTGAGTACTTCGATATCCTTGCAGTCCCTGAAGAACGTTTCGTCGCGCAGCATGTGAAAGCTGGTCTTGCGCAGGTCGTTGACATCACTGACGTCCCCGGAAACATAAAAGGGAATCCCGCACCCGCCATAGGATACGAAACGATCCCGGTCGATGATGGTGACTTTGGAACGGGGCTCCAGCCTTTTGAAACGGCAGGCCGCTTTGGATCCAAGGGCTACGCCGCCAACAATGAGTATGTTCTGAGCCATGGTTTGCACCTCCTGAGTTGAGCCATTGGCCATTTGCTTGTATGCGTGGTTTTGATTTGAGATATTGCACATAAAAGTTATAGATGGTCTTTTTTGACGGTGTTGTCAAGGCCATTTTGGGAGGATGACACGGTAAATTCAGGACACTGTATTTCTGGGAAAATGTATGGCGATGAAACCATAATGGTTGACAATAATTAAACGTTACCTAAAATAAGCGATTCGCTTTTAGCCGTGCGGGTGGCAGCATGTTTTTCGTTAACGAAACGGCTAAAGTCTCAAGTCAAATATTGATAGTCCCGTAAAAAGTTAAAAATCGATCTTAATAATTTCAATAAATTATACAGGATAAAATCGCTAAAAAAGACCTTTTTAGGAAACCATCAAATATTGGATTTGCTGTTAACCCCAACTTTGCAAAAGCCGGAGGGAGTCAGAGCCAAGGTTGAAGCCGTAACACGTTACTACGATCCCTTTGCAACGTGGAATTTGGCTTCCTTGATGACGACCGGCCTGACCATCGGCCAGCTCGGCGTTCCGGAGGAAAAATCATGAATTATAAAGAGATTACCGAGACAAGACGGGCCATTCATTTTTTTGATACTGAAAAAGCGGTAACCGAGGCGTCATTGATTGAGATGGTTGAGTTGGCAGCGCGTGCGCCGTCCGGCTTCAATCTGCAACCATGGAACCTGATGGTGCTGCGCGATACGGCCGAGAAAGAAAAACTTAAAGCGCTGGCCTGGGATCAACCCAAGGTCGTGGAGGCACCGGTCGTGATGATTGTTCTGGCGGATCGGAACGGTTGGCAGGAAGGGCACCCCACGATGGAAAAGAACTGGCAGGAGATGTTGAATAGCGGATCCAAGGGGCCGGATCAGCGCGATTGGTTTCTCAATGCCACCAAATCCCTGTATGGCTGGAGTCCCGAAGCAAGTCTGGCCTTTGCCATTAAAAATACCGGTTTTTTTTCTATGGGCCTGATGTATGCCGCTACCAGTTTAGGTTTGGAGACCCATCCCATGGACGGTTTCGATCACGAAGCAGTTCGCAAAGCCTTCAGCATCCCTGATCATTTCTGGATTCCTCTGCTGCTGGCCGTGGGTTATCGAAAGCCCGGTTTGGATTTGGAGCCAGCCAAATGGAGAAAAACGTATGATGAAATTGTGGTCTCGTTTTAACCCTGCCCAGGTTGTGCCATTGGCCGTTCGCTGTGGGAGTGACCTCCGTTATCGGCGGCGATCCCATGGGGTGGGTGGCACGCAGGCAGGACAGCATCGGATTGGTGGCCATGCTGTTGATTCAAGGCCTTGAGTTCTTGGCGGGTTGATCTTGACATAAAATGGATTTCAGCTATTATTCGAAATCCCGAAATGAAAGAACCGGCCACCCTCCCATGCGGTCAGGACCAGATAGTAACATTGAATGTTTGACTACAACCAGATAATCGAATTCGATCCTGGAACATTGATCCGGATGGACCTGGATCTGGAACCTTCCTTTCCCATTTTTTTCGGTTACGATATCGAAGATCATTTTATCGATACGCTCAAGCAGGCAGTTAGCCACAATTCGGTTGACCGGGTGTTCTTCCTGACAGATGCTTTCATCTTCGATCTTTTCGGCGGACACTTTTATGAAAAGATCAAACAAGCTTTTACTACGACGGATATCTACCTGCTTCCCCGTGGGGAATCGTGCAAGACCTTCGAGGTCCTCCAGACGCTGTGTGATCATCTTGTCGGCAAGGGCGTTAGTAAACGATCACTTCTGATCGCTTTCGGAGGCGGTTCCGTAGGAAATATTACCGGTCTGGCGGCCGGTTTGATATTCAGGGGTATACGCTTCATCGAAATTCCTACCACGATTACCCACCAGACCGACGGCGTACTGAGTAACAAGCAGGCCGTTAACGGGAAACACGGGAAAAACAATTTCGGGCTTTATCATGCACCGCTGCTTGCGTGGGCGGACACGCGATATACGGAGCATGAACCGTTGCGGTTCAAAAAATCCGGTATCATCGAAGGAATCAAAAACGGATTAATCGACCAGCAGGCGTTTCTTCCTTTTTTGGAGCGTGCAATCCGGCAAAATGGTGACTACACCCCACAGCAACTGACGGACCTGTGCTTCAAGCTGATTCGTTCGAAGTTTGAAATCCTCAAAAAGGATCCGACCGAAAAGCACTACGGCATCATCCTCGAATATGGGCATACCTTTGCCCATGCGATCGAGTGGCTCTCAAAGGATACCCTGACACACGGTGAATCCGTTTCCTTCGGTATGAAAATCGCCGCCGAGTTATCTTGTAAACTGGTTTACATCAATGATAAAGCGGTCAACCTGCATTACCATTTGATTGATGACGTATTGCAACTCCGGCCACGACTTCCCGAGCATCTGAATCCGGAGACCGTTTTCGATACCATGTATGCCGATAATAAAAGAATCGGCAGGGACGTTCGTTATGTCCTGTTGAAAAATATCGGCCAGTGTAAAAAAGGAGATGGTGACTATCTCCTGCACGTGGACAAAGCCATCGTCAAGGGTGTTCTTGAAAATTTTTTTACAAACTTCGCGAATCCTTAAAAAGATATCTAAGGTGGGAAATCCGCATCCCAATAGAAGACTTAGTGCTGAGTGCTGAGGACTGAGTGCTGAGGACTAAGTGTTGAGGACTGAGTGTTGAGGCAGGAAACCCGTAAACCATATACCCCCATTTTCTTGTTTTTTTCAGAAACTGAGGTGTAAGGTATTAAGGTACTAATGGCTCAACTCAGGAGATAATAACTTGGCAGACGCACTTGAAGCCGCATTGAAAAAGAGCCCCCCAAAATCCCGGAGCCGGTGGCTTCGCACACTGAATGTGACCGATGCACCCGCGCACACCGACAACCCCCATTGCGGATCCATCGGTCATGTCCTGACCTTTCCTCAAAGCTGCCGGTTGGCCCAGCAGTTCGGATTTGACGCCGTCAACGCGGATCGTGCGTTTTTGAAAGAACACGGCCCTGGCCAGGCCGTCCAACTGATGAAGCAATATGAGTTGGCGCCCGGGGCCTTTGCCTTTTCGGCCGCCTTCAATGCCTGTTACGCCGACGCCGATTTCGAGCAAAGCCTTGTCCCGTTTGAGCAGGATCTGGCGATTTGCCGGGCCGCAGGTTTCACCTGCTGCGTCGGGTATGTGCAGCCATCATCCGATACCCTGGACTATTACGGCCACTTTTCACTTTTAAGCAAGCGGCTCAAGCGGCTCAAGCCGCTGCTGGAAGCCCATGGGGTCCGCCTCGGACTGGAATTCATCGGCCCGACGACCATGCGGCACGAACGCCGATTCGATTTCATCCATACCCTTGATGGTCTCAGGGCGCTCATTGCGGCAGCGGATGCACAGCATTGCGTGGGCCTCAAGCTGGACGCGTTGCATTGGTACACCAGCGGTGCCGGATTGCTGGACTTAGAGAAATTGTCTCCCCGCGAGATTGTTTATGTGGAGGTCAATGATGCCCTGGATGGCGATTACGACCGTTTTACCTTGCCTGAATTCGAGCGCGAACTGCCGGGTGCCACCGGCATCATCAATTTAACCGGCATGCTCAAATCGCTCAATGCCTTGGGTTTTGAGGGACCGATTGTGGTTGAGCCGTGGAATGCACGGCTTCGTGAAATGGCGCCTGTGGATGCCGTCGAACAAGCCAAATGTGCGCTTGACCGGTGTCTGCGAAAGGCCAACATAGCCTTTTGAGGTCGACCGAAACGCGCCATGACCAAAATCAGGATACGGTATTTCTGGGAAGAGCGTATGACACCTTCGGCCCAATTTTAATCGTTGATCGGGTTGCGCCGCAGGGAATAAATGGTAATATCGGTTGATGCATGCCACGCTTTTTTTGTCAAAATTGCTTGCTTTAGTGCCTTACACCCCAGTTTCTGTCAAAAAAAACAAGAAAATGGGGGTATATGGTTTACGGGTTTCCTGCCTCAACACTCAGTCCTCAACACTCAGTGGCCGGCTCCCCAAAGGGAGCCGGCCATTTGTTTTTAAAAGTTGGACGATTCAGGATGGAAGACATTCACTTCCTTGAGGTCGTCGCCCAGGTATTCACGTTCATTCGGACCGAGAATGCCCAGGGAGAGGGCGATCAAGGTCCACAAGTGAACGGTCTGCCAGGCATGGTCGTTCTGCTCGGCCAGGTCATGGACCTGGGCGTGGCAGTTGTGACAGGGCGTAATGGCGTAGTCCGCCTTGGTGGCCAGGATCTGCTCGGTCTTCAACCGACCATAGGCCCGCCGTTCGTCCGGGTAACCGGACTGCAGGAATCCACCACCACCGCCGCAACAGAAATTGTTGGAGCGGTTGGGGTACATGTCGACAAAGTTCTCCTCACCGACCACGGATTTGACCACGAATCGCAGGTCTTCGGCCACCGGGTCACCGAAGGATTTACGCACCAGCTGACAGGGATCCTGGACGGTGAACTTGATCTTGCGATCATTGTTCCAGTCCGGTTTGACCTTCAGCTTGCCTTCGCGAATCCACTGAGCATAGTATTGAATGATGCTCTTGATTTCAAAATTGGCTTCGAGGTTGTATTTTTTCAGTCCGGCCCGGACTGCAAAGAGTTCGTGCCCTCACTCAGTGTTGAGCCAGACCTTGCAACCCAGATCTTCCACCGCTTTTTTCTTTACCTCGACGATGTGTTTCCAATTGTCGTCGTCCGCCAGAAACATGCAGTAGTTTTCGGCGGCCCAGCCTTTGGTGCCGTAAGTCCAGTCGGCACCTACGAGATGCAGGATTTTCCACAGGGGAACCATCTCGTCAGGCTCGGTTACCGGCTCCCTGGAATTCTGGTTCAGGTAAAACTCGGCACCCTGTTTGTTGATGGGGGCCTGCATCTCCCCGAACTCGGGTTGGGCTTCCTGGTATTCTTCCAGAACATCTTCGACAACGAACTGGAAATCTTCCTCGCTGGCTCCCATGGCGCTGCAGGCGTCGCTGCGCAGGGCCATGTCGCAGGAACCGAGGATGCCTTTGGGGCGCTTTTCACGGGGCCATTGGGCCCGGGCATTGAAAACCAACTGGGGGATGTCGATTTTCATGGGGCAGACGTAGATGCAGCGCTGGCACATGCTGCACATCCAGACCCATTTGGTGCTCAGGACCTCTTCGTCCATTCCCAAGGCCGCCATTCTCAAAAATTTTCGGGGATCCATTCCTTCCAGACCCGTGGCCGGACAGCCCGACGAGCAGGCGCCACAGGTCAGGCAAAGGTTCAGGTTTCCCCCTTCCGGGAGAATTTCCTTCACCTTATCGATGAAAACGGATCGTTTTTTTCCGCCGATTTTGATCACTTCATCAGTCATAAAAATAATACCTCCATTGTTTGTTGACCACCGACGTTACAATACTGTTACAACCTTCATCTATTATAGAGCCAACTGCAAAATACAAGTAAAAAAATTAACCGGACCACCTCGCAGCTTCATGGCCGTGACCCGTGATCGCTTACCGGGGGACGGATAACCATTGTTCACTGCCGGCGGTGCCGACCTGCCCGGAGAAACCATCCGGGCAGGTCGTGGTTGGGTTACCGTTTGGGTTGCGTGGTATCAGTCCTGCATCAATGCCGCTTCGGCTTCCATCAGCTTGGCCGAAAAATCCGCTCCCATATTGGATGCGGTGGTGTAAAAGCGGATACGGTCCCTGGGGACGCCCATGGCCTCCAGCATATCGCGGGCGCTGGCGGTCCGCCAAGCGGCGTACAAGCTGCCTTTTTCCGATTTGCAGTTGCCGTTGTGGCAGGCCATCACCACCACACCATCGGCGCCTTCGGCAAGGGCACGCATCTCATAATCGATGTCGATTTTGCCGGCACAGGGAACGACCACGGTTTTGAGCCCCTTGGGCAGGGGCATGCCGAAGGATTCCGCCATCCCGGCGGCTTCCAGGCCGCTGTTCTGGCAGCAGAAGGCCACGATGGTCGGTCCGTCGGATGCTTCCGTGGCCGATCGGGTAATTCGTTCGATCATGTCCGCGTCTTTGAATTCGCCGATCTGGATGGCGTCCATGGGGCACTCCGAAGCGCAGATGCCGCAGCCCTGGCAGGCCACCTTGGAAATCACCGGTTTGTTCTCGGCGGTCCAGTAGATGGCACCGTGGGGGCAACAGCGGTAACAGGTTAGGCAGAAGGTGCATTTGCCAGTGTCCAGAACGGCTTTGTCGGCCGGGACGGCAATGGTGCCGTCACCCAATAGGCTGCGTACGCGCAGCGCGGCGTTTTCGGCATCCATCAGGTCACCGTAGCGTTTTTTGACCCGGCGGCTGCCGCCGACCACAAAGATCCCTTCGCGGTTGGTGCCCACCGGAAAACGATGGACGTTGTCGGTCTGCAAAAAACCCTGGGATCCCACGTCAATGCGCAACATCTCGGCCAGGGAGGCATTGGCCCGATCGGCCCCGATGGCCTCTTCGATCACGATGATGTCGGGCGTCAGGGATACACCGCGTTGAAGGACCGGGTCGTCATAGGTGATGGACAGCGTATCGCCTTCCTGTTTGGCGGCCGGGATGTCGGTGAGTTTGACATACATGGCGCCTTTGTCCCGACACTCCAGATAAAGACGCTCCAGTCCGTCTTCGGCCACCTTCAGATCCCCGGTGAATACGTAGACGCTGGTGTCTTCGAGGTTTTTCATGGCCAGGACGCTTTTCAGCATCCTCTCGAGAACCACAGGGTTGCCGTCCTGGGCCAGGCCCAGCGTGAAAGCCACGGTCTTGCCGGAAAATGCAGATGGATCGTTGGCCAGCACGGTTTCCAGTTGGCTCTGGCTGATGACCGTATCGGACAGTTCCAGGCCATAGGCCTCGTTCAACGGAGAGACCACCAATTCCGTAGCCACCACGATGGCGCCTACGGTTTTTTCGACGATGTCGTCCCTGCCGGCCAGCCATACCCGGAAATCACCGGGTACGCCGGCGACACCATCCATGCAGGTATCAGCCAGCATTTCGATTTTTTCCGAACCGTCGACGGCCTTTTGGAGCGCCTCCAACGCGGCCGGTTCGTTTCCGTCAAGATCGGCGACGGAATTTCTGGCCGCGACGTTTTCATCGATTAGTACCACCTGGTATCCGTTGGCCGCTATTTCCAAGGCCGCCTTCATGCCGGCCATACCGGTGCCCACCACGAGGACATCCGTGGACAGGTTGATGGTTTCCATTTGTGTCTTTTGTGTCATGAGGCCCTCCCCAGATATTTCATCACTTCGCCCGCGGATTGACCGGCATGGACGATGGATTCGGAAATGGTTTTCGGTCCCGATGCGGTACCGGCGATAAAGACTCCCTCCTGGCCGGTCAGAGCCCGGTTGAGTTTGTCTGCGCATGAGAAAAAACCGTCGTCGTTGAGCGGTGCGCCGGCGGCTGCGGACAGGGAGGCGTTGTCGGCACCCGGCATGATGCCGGAAGAGAGCACTACCAGGTCGAAAATTTCTTCCACCGCTTCGCTGCTGCCTTCGGCGGCCATGAAGCGCGTGCGGATACGATCATCATCGGTTTTGTACATATCCACGGGAATATTGCGCACGAATTTCATCTCGTCTTTGCATTGCTGATAGAAGACGGGGAAATCGTTACCCGTGTTTTGGATGTCCATATAAAAAACGGTAATGTCCAGTTCCGGATCCTTGTATTTCATGGACTGGGCCGTTCGCAGGGCGTAGGGGCAGCAGACCTGGCTGCACCACAGGTTGCCCAGGCGTTCGTCGCGGCTGCCCACGCACTGGATGAAGGCCACTTTTTTGGGCGGTTGGCCATCGGAGGGACGCAGCACGGCCCCGTTGGCCCGTTTGCCCGATTCCAGATCCAGGCCGCTGACCACATTCTCAAGCTCATCATAGCGATAGGTGGATTTGATACGAGGGTCGAAGGGGGTGAACCCGGTGGCCAGCACCACGGCATCCACCTCCAGGGCAGCGGCATTGCCGGTGGTTTCCGGGTTGAGGCTGCCGTCCTCGAGATAAAACGTGGCGTTGTTCAGGGAAAATCCTTTTGCCGCCGCACATCCACGGGGATCGGTGCGATAGCCGGCTTCGCAGGCCTTGGTGTCTTTGGCACCACCGATTTTTTCTAGGAAAACCGTAAAGTTGCCGTTTTTGCGGATCCCGCTCACTTGCGTGGCGAGGTGGATGGTGATGGCCGGTTCGTTGACGACGTTTTTAAGCATACTCTCCACGGCACAAGCGCCGCATTGGCGGCATTCGTCCGTGGCCTTGCAGCCGTATTGGATGGCGTGTCCGCCCAGAAAATCGGCTTTTTCCACCAGCGCAACCTGCGCACCGAGGCCGGCCAACTCCCAGGCTGCCGTCAGACCAGCGATCCCGCCCCCAATGACCATGACGTTTTTATTTTCAATACTCACGTGTTAACTCCTTTGGTGATCCTTGGTTGACAATGGATGGTCGGTCCAGACTAAACCACAGGTCTGGGAAGGACATTCGCCCGCTGGGCAATCTCCGGCACCTTGTGCTCCCATTCGATGGCCATGAGGTGGACACCGGCGATGCCTTCCATCTCCTTGAACTCCTCGATCTGTTCGCAGGCGATTTTGATTCCCTCGTCGGCGACTTTCTTTTTGTCCACACCCTGCAGGCGTTTGATGATTTCATTGGGGACATCCATACCGGGCACCTTGTTTTGCATGTAACGCGCCATACCGATGCTTTTCATGGGGGTCACGCCGGCCAGAATATAGACCTTTTCGGTAAGTCCCATATCCACAGCCGCTTTGACCCATTGGCGCATGCGATCCATGTTGAAAATACACTGGGTCTGGACGAAATCCACGCCTGCGGCCACTTTTTTGGCCAGGCGGTGCACCCGCCACGCATAGGGTTCGGCGAAGGGATTGGCCGCTCCGCCGATAAAGATTTGGGGCGGCCCGTCGATGTCGGCCCCGCCCAGGAATTGGGCTTCGTCACGCATTTTTTTCACGGTTCCGATGAGCTGTGTGGAGTCGATGTCGAAGACCCCTTTTGACTGGGGGTGGTCGCCGAACTGCTGGTGGTCCCCGGACAGGCAGAGCATGTTGCGAATGCCCAGGGCCGAGGCGCCCAGAATGTCGGCCTGCATGGCCAGTCTGTTGCGGTCGCGGCAGACCATTTGATAGTTGGGCTCCAGACCTTCTTCTATGGCGATCAGTGAGGCGGCCCAACTGGACATCCTCACCATGGCGGTCTGGTTGTCGGTGATATTGACGGCATCCACATTACCGACCAGCGGCTGGGCTTTTTCGCGCACCGCCGCCACGTTGGATCCGCGGGGCGGCCCCAGTTCTCCGGTGAAGGCAAAATGACCGGCGCGCAGAATTCTTTCCAGATTGCTTCCTGATTTCATATGGGAATCCCTCTATTGGTTTGTTCCGTTTGTTGATTGGGGGGGCCGGGCCATGCGGTTATTTCATGCCGAAGGCGGCCAGGCGCTCCTTGTATCCCGGCTGTACGATGGTTCGTGGGGTCTGATTGCGCCAGTCAGTAGGTGGACAGATGTCGAGGATATTGTTCAGGCGGCCTTGTTTGGACAGCCGTTCGTGAATGGCCTGCCAGGCACAGGGCTGGTCTTTGTTGATTTCACAGCTGCCCTTGTTGGTGCCGCCGCATGGGCCGTTGAAAAGCCCTTTGGCACACATGGTTACCGGACAGATGCCGGCGGTCATTCCCAGCACACAGGTGCCGCAGGCGCGGCATTTTTCCTCGTACCAGCCGACTTCACGGTTGACACCGATGAAGCTGGTGTTCAAGCCTGGGAATACAGGGATCTCAGGGAAGCGTTCGGCGATGAACTGGATGCCGGCGCCACAGGCCATGGAAATGATGGCGTCGTATTCATCCACGATACCGTCCAGTTCCTCCAGGAATTCCATGTCGCATTGGCGCTCCACGGTAGCGCTGCCGGTTTCGATGGGGCTGCCTTTCATGCGGCGGGCAATTTTGAGTTCGGAATTGAGAATCCCGACCTCTTTTTCACCGCCTGCAAGGCAAACCGCGACGCAGGTACCACAGCCAACGGTCAGGACCTTATTAAAGTCTTTGACCATGGCTCCGACCTCTTCAAAGGGCTTTCTTTCGGCAACAATCATTTCATTGTCCTCCTGTTTCTCATGGCATGGGGTGGTGTCACGATGATGAGATGCTTCACGCCGTTGCGAGGGGGAGCGCAAGGCATAGAATTGAGCAGGAAAAAAAAATAACCCGACAGAATCCCCTCTGTCAATATAAAGGTATGTCCCCCCATTGGATGGAAAATGCGGAAATTTTCCATTACTATCTGAAATAATGAAGAAAATAAATAATTTAATGCACGTCCTGGGATTCACCCGATGTGTGATCCGGAGGATAAGGATGCGTTTCTCACCTTTGCACCCTGACGGGAAAGCCGGAAAAAGCCGGATCCCGCGTTGCCACAAGATCGCAGTTACGTTCTGCAGTTTCACTCCCGGTGCCTGACTCAGACGCCCTCGGTTTTTGCGAGGCTGGGGGGCTGTTGGTTAGGTAGTGCCCATCCGGAAATGCCCAATTTGCCTATTTCTGGGCGGACACTAGGTAAAGCGTTTGCGGGTATTCGACGTTGGCCAGATAAAAATGAATGAATACTCATTGTTGTAATACAGATATCGCTGCGGGCCTGAAACGGCTGAGGACCGCCACTTTTTTCGTAAATGCACATTGTTTCCAGATAAATGCGTGGAAAATCGGGGCGGTGGGCAATTTTTTGATTTTTTCCGTTTGGGCTTGACAGAGTGAAAATGGCTTTGATATTGAATGAATATTCATTCATAAAGACGCCTGTTTCAGGAGGTTCACCATTACGGCAAGAAAAAAAAATATGACCAAGTATCGGCAGATCCTTGACGCAGCGATCCGGGTTTTCGCCTACCAGGGATTTCACCAGTCGACGGTTGCCCAGATCGCCAGGGAGGCCGGTGTGGCGGATGGGACCATCTATTTGTATTTCAAAAACAAAGACGACATTCTGGTCCAGTTTTATGAATACAAGACAAGGCAGATATTTGAACGGTTCCGGGATGCGGTCGATCGACCCGGGGACGCCGAAGAAAAGCTTCGCCGGTTGATCCGCGTCCATTTGAAGGAGTTTCAAAAAGACCGCAGCATGGCGATCGTTTATCAGGCGGAGACCCATCAGAACCGACGCCTGGCCCACAAGCAGATCAAAGAGATGTCCAAAATGTACCGCGACCTTATTTCGGAAGTGGTCGAACAGGGTCAGGAAGAGGGAAACATCCGCAAGGATCTATATATGGGCCTGGTGAAGCGCTTCATCAACGGCGCGGTCGATGAGGTCATCAACTCGTGGATTCATGCAGGCGGCAAATACGATTTGGTCACCATGGCCGACCCTCTGGTAGACCTGCTTTTAAAAGGTATCGGCGGTGACGTCAGATTCGATACAACCCTTTGATATAAAAATCGGATTGTTTCGTTGGTCTTGGCTTCAAACGGTGAATCCAACCACCGGGAAGGAGAAAACAGGATATGGTACAGGTCATCGCTGACAGAAGAGACGTAGATTTCGTACTTCATGAACAACTTGAGGTCGGTGCGTTGAGCGAACACGAAAAATTCGCCGAGTTCAATAAAAAAACGGTGGCTCTGGTTCTCAAGGAAGCCCGAAATCTGGCTGTCAAGGAAATCCTGCCAACCCTGAAGGAGGGGGATGAAGAAGGGGTTAAATTTGAAAACGGGCGGGTGACCACCCCTGAAAGTTTCCACCGCGCCTATCAATTGCTGCGCGAAGGCGAGTGGACGGCCATGCCGGAGAACCCCGAATGGGGGGGGGGCGGTATGCCGCGAACCGTTTCTCTGGCTGCCGGAGATTATTTCAACGGCGCCAACTACGGTTTCATGATGTACATCAGCCTGACCCACGGCGCTGCCCTGCTGGTAGAGCATTTTGGCACCGATGCGCAGAAGAACACCTATCTGAGGAAGATGTATACCGGGGAGTGGGGCGGTACCATGCTGCTTACCGAACCCGGGGCCGGATCGGATGTGGGGGCGCTAACCACCACGGCGGTGAAGAACGACGATGGCACCTACGCCATTTCCGGCAGCAAGATTTTCATCAGTTCGGGTGAGCACGATCTTTGCGACAACATCATTCACCCGGTTCTGGCACGCATTGAGGGCGCCCCTGCCGGAACCAAGGGGATCTCCCTGTTTCTGGTACCCAAGTTCCGCGTTAATGACGACGGCAGCCTGGGTGAATTCAATGATGTGGTCTGCACCGGCATTGAGGACAAGATGGGCCTGCACAGCAACGCCACTTGCTCCCTTACCCTGGGGGGCAAGGGCAATTGCGTCGGCACCCTTTTGGGCGAGGAAAACAAAGGGATGCGGGCCATGTTTCTCATGATGAACGAAGCCCGCCTGTTGGTGGGCATGCAGGGCTTCGGGTGCGCCTCCGCTTCGTACATGAATGCCATCAATTATGCGCGTGAGCGCGTCCAGGGTCGCCACCTGCTTAAAATGATGGACCATGGTGCTCCAAGCGTTCCCATCATCCAGCACCCCGACGTGCGGCGCATGCTGCTTACGATGAAGAGTTACGTGGAGGGTATGCGCAGCCTGCTATACTACACCGGTTTTCTGTCCGATCTGATCGTTACCTCTGATTCCGAGGCGGACAAGGCCACGTACCAGGGAATGATCGATCTGCTTATTCCCATCTGCAAGGGATACGTCACCGACAGGTGTTGGGACGTGTGCAGTCTGGGCGTCCAGGTTTACGGCGGCTACGGTTATATCAAGGATTTTCCCCAGGAGCAGCTTTTGCGTGACAGCCGCATTCTCATGATTTATGAAGGCACCAACGGCATCCAGGCCATGGATCTGTTGGGACGTAAACTGGGTATGAACAAAGGCAAGCCCATTATGGACATCATGGGAGAAATCCAGAAAATCATCGCCCGGGCCAAAGGGATCGATTCCCTCAGCGAATTTGCCGCCATACTGGAAAAAGCGCTCAACCGATTGGGTGAGGTCGCCATGCACCTGGGTGCAACGGCCATGTCTCCCCAGGTGATGAGCGCCTTTGCATGGGCACATCCGTTTATGGAGGCCTCCGGGGATGTGGTCATGGGGTGGATGCTGCTGTGGCGGGCTGTTATCGCGGCCGAAAAATTGGAGGGTGAGGCCAGGAAGAAGGACAAGCCTTTCTATGAAGGTCAACTAAAGAGTGCCCAGTATTTCACCCAGGCGGTGCTGCCGGTCACCATGGGTAAGATGGATGCCATCATGGCTACCAGTGATGCGGCCGTGGAGATAAGTGAGGATGCCTTCGGCGGCAAATAGTGTCCATCTATCGGTGGCCGATTTCCGTACAGACACCGGTCGGATTCCTCCATATCAAAACAGAGGGGCACTGCATGTGTTTGCAGTCCCCATTTCCAGATGGGCGCCATTTAACCGCCGCCCCTTATTTCTGGCGCTCCATGGCCCGCAGGTCTTTTCTCAGTACTTTGCCCACATCGGTTTTGGGCAGTTCGTCGCGAAATTCGACCAGGGTGGGCCATTTGTATTTGGCCAGCTTGTCCTGGCAGTAAATCAGCATCTCTTTATCCGTGGCCGTCTCTCCTTCCTTCAAGACGATGAATATCTTGACCGCTTCACCGCGTTTGGGGTGGGGAACGCCGATGGCCGTGGCTTCCTTCACCTTGGGATGTTCAAAGAACACTTCTTCGATGTCGCGGGGGTAGACGTTGTATCCGCCCGAAATGATCATGTCTTTCATGCGGTCCACGATATAGAAGTAGCCTTCCTCGTCCATTTGGGCGATATCGCCGGTGTGCAGCCACCCGTCGGTAATGGTTTCCGCCGTTGCGTCGGGGCGCTGCCAGTATCCTTTCATTACCTGGGGACCCTTCATCAGCAGTTCACCGGTATCGCCCACGGGTACGTCGGTCTCACCGTCATTGAGGCTCACGATGCGGCAGGTGGTGTCCGAAATGGGCAAGCCGATGCTGCCTACCTTGCGCTGTCCGCTGAAAGGATTGATGTGGGTGACCGGGGTGGATTCGGTCATGCCGAAGCCTTCGACGATCACCGCGCCGGTTTTCTGTTCGAATTTTCGGATTACCTCGACCGGTAGCGGGGCGCTGCCGGAAAAGCAGCCCTTGATGGATGTCAGATCCATTTTTTCGATGTCGGGGTGTTCCAGCATGCCGATGTACATGGTGGGCACCAAAGGGGCGAAGGTGGGCCTGAATTTGCTGATGGCTTCCAGCAGTTGCCGAGGCTGGGGTTTGGGGACCAGAATGTCGCCCCATCCCTTATAGATGGCCAGGTTCATGGCTGTGGACAGGCCAAACACATGGAAGAAGGGCAGGGCGCCGAGCATGATTTCATCATTTCCGAAGGTCGGAAACCAGGCACTGATGTGCTGTACCTGTTTGCTCAGATTGGCGTGGGTCAGCATGACACCCTTGGATACGCCGGTGGTGCCGCCGGTGTATTGATACATGGCCACATCATCAAAATCCAGGTTCACCTGGGGCGGATTGGGCGGATACTTTGAAAGGAGTGCTTTCCATTTATGCAGGTCGCCGGCGGCCTTTACATCGGCGGTCAGCCCTTTCTTTTTTCCCACCAGCGGAAAAAGCAGGTTTTGGGGGAAGGGGAGGTAGTCGCCGATGCTTGTGTAGATGATCTGTTTGATCCCGGTTCTGGGGCGCAGGTCGATCATGCGATTCCCCAACAGGTCGAGGGTGATCAGCACCTTGGCACCCGAATCGTTGAATTGATGCTCCAGCTCGCGGTCGGAATAGAGCGGGTTGTTCATCACGCTGATGGCACCGATGCGCAGGATCGCATAATAAGCCACCACGCAGGGGATCACGTTGGGCAGCAGGATCGCTACGCGGTCACCCTGCCTGACACCGAAATCGGTCAGGCAGGCGGCAAAGCGGTCAACCATCTTGTCAAGTTGGGCATAGCTTACCTGATAGCCTTGAAAGGTCAGTGCCATTTTCCCCGAAAATGATTTTGCAGATTGTCTCAGATAATCCGGCAGGCAAACGGTTTCGTAATCAACGTGTTCGGGAACGCCTTCTCCGTAGTGCGCAAGCCAGGGTTTTGCCAGATAGGGATTGTCTGCGGTCACGGGAATCTCCTTTTTTTGCTTGTTTTTGACGGGCGTTCGTAATACATGAAGCTTTCATGCCTTTTAAGATTGATAAACCCGTAAAAAGTCCGGAATGCTAGTTTTTTGTCGTCCCCGCGCAGGCGGGGAACCAAAATTATCAGACAATATAGATTCCCACCTGCGCGGGAATGACATGCCTGGTGACTTTTTACGAAACTATCAGGATTTGATCCATCGGCTGAATTGTTCTCTATTTTTAATCGGATAAGCTGGTTCTGTCAAGAATGCCCAATGGTTAACCCGTGCCCTGCGAAGAATGACCAGGTTGTCCGATATCGGCGTTGCCAGAAAAATTGTATCTGCGGAATATCAACCATATGATGAATCCGGCACGATATTTTTCTGGTAAATGTTTTCTGGCACCTTGATCTCAACCCAATTTGCCTGTTTCTGGACGGACACGGATTATGTCAACATGCGCCTTCAAGCCCTGGACGACAATTCCTCGATTCAGCCTTTTGGTTGAACGGTCGCTCTGTTTCCCGCTGTTGGATAAGGGCTCGTGGGGACGGGACTTTCCCCTTGATAAGGATTGACTCGGTGGATAGAACATGAATGAAGGTTCATTCATGTTCTATCGTAACTACACTATCACCACAGGAAAGCGGAAGGAGAAAACATGGAAAACGTGTTAATCGCCCCGGCCAAGTATTGTATTCTCTTCATGCCCACCGCTATTTTTTCGGTGTTGATTCCGATTCTGGGGGTTGCGGCATTTACTTACATCATGGCCATCCGATCGGCGCCCCTGGTCAAAGCGGCGCCCGATCTGCGTTTCGACCGGATCCTGCAACGGCTGATCAACGTGCTGCGGATCTGGTTGGGACAGTACCGACAGCCACGGTACATGATGGCCGGCGTGGTGCATATCGTTATTTTCGCCGGTTTCTTGATTCTCAGCGTCCGGTCTACCTCCCTGGTAATCATCGGCATTTCGGAAAATTTCGTCATGCCCGGTTTCGACGGCATGGTCGGGCATATTTACAATGTACTCAAGGACTACGCCGCCACCGCCGTACTGTTGGCTTGCGCCATCGCCGCCTGGCGGCGGGTGGTGGTTAAACCGGAACGATACAAGGTGCCGGCCAAGTACGGCCATGACCATACAGCCGAGGCGGTGTTCGTGCTGGGCATGATCTCCACATTGATGATCTCCGAAAGCCTGTTCGAGGCCAGCAGTGTGGCGGCCAACACCCAGGCGGGACTGCATGCCGAGTTCCTGGCACCGCTGAGTCTGGCCTGGCTGTTCAAACAGGCCCTTGCCTCCACATCCTCCCCGGTGTTGCAGGCCATCCACATCGTTTCTTACTACATCCACGATCTGACGTTCTTTTTCTTTCTCTGTTTTTTGCCCCTGGGAAAGCATTTCCACGTGATCACCTCGATTTTCAACGTGTTCTTCATGCGCATCGACCGGGGCAACATCAAGCCGGTGCAGCACGGCATCAAGGACGAAGAACTGGACGACCTGGAGTCCTTCGGTGTCAAAAAACTGGAAGACTTCACCTGGAAACACATCCTGGATTTTTATAGCTGTGCCGACTGCGGCCGCTGCTCGGACAACTGTCCGGCCAATGCCGTGGGACGCCCCCTGTCGCCGCGCTTCATCTCCATCAAGGGCCGCGATCTGACCTTCAAAAACTACCCCATTTACCCTTACGGCGCCCCCTTTAAAAAGAGTGCCGACCTGGTGGGCACCACCTACGAGGAAGACGAGATCTGGTCCTGCACCACCTGCGGCGCCTGCGAACAGGAGTGTCCCATCGGCATCGAGTACATCGACAAGATCGTGGATCTGCGGCGTGGCATGGTGGACGAAGGCATGGTCCCCCAGAGTCTGCAGAAGCCCTTGCGTGCCCTGGAAAAACGCGGCAACCCCTGGGGCAAAATGGAGAAAAAACGTGCCGCCTGGACCAAGGAACTGCCCGAAGACGTGGTCGTCAAGAACCTGGAGAAGGGCAAAGAGACGGCCGAGGCCCTTTACTTCGTGGACTCCATCACCTCTTATGACGACCGCATGCAGGAGATCGGTCAGGCCACGGCTGCCGTCCTGTCCCGGGCCGGGGCCGATGTCGGCATCCTGGGGAAACTGGAGAAGGACAGTGGCAACGAGATTCGTCGCTTTGGTGAAGAGATGCTCTTCCAGACCATGAAGGAGATGAACACCGATGCCATCATAAACAGCGGGGTTAAGCATATCATCACGGCCGATCCGCACGCCTACAACGCGCTGAAAAACGATTACCAGGGTCTTCCGCCGGTGGAGCATATCAGCCAGTTCATCGCTCGCAACGTGAAGAGCGGCGCCATTCGATTAAAGGGGGCCAATGGTGACGGCAAGGTCTACACGTATCATGATCCCTGCTACCTTGGCCGCCACAACGGGGTCTACGAGGACCCACGTTCTGCTCTGGACGCCATCGCCGGTCTCAAACGGGTTGAGATGACGCGCAGCCGCGACCGTTCCTTTTGCTGCGGCGGCGGCGGGCTGATGCTTTTCTACGAACCGGAAGAGGAGCAGCGCATGGGGGTTTTGCGGGTGGAGATGGCCGCCGAAGCCGGGGCCAACGTGATCGTCACGGCCTGTCCCTTCTGCCTGGTGAACATGGAAGATGCGATCAAGGTGGCCGGAATGGAAGGCGAGATGGAAGCAATTGATTTGTCGGAACTGGTGGCACAACACCTTGAATAACGAATCATAAATAACGTAAGGGGAGGAACAATGGAGATTTTAGTCTGTGTCAAGCGGGT
>PDWJ01002413.1_pt1 | contig 19984 bp, 14 predicted proteins | sample 1430881 | NCBI WGS metagenome assembly PDWJ01 (sample SAMN01162460, study PRJNA174530) | Oral metagenome, whole genome shotgun sequencing project. | biome: Marine environment; feature: Marine mammal; material: Swab sample of the gingival sulcus; isolation source: swab sample of gingival sulcus...
CTCGTAAGAGGCCATTGTTCTCTTGACGACAAAACCCCGGATGAGGTTTACTTTGATTTACCTTGCCCGTTTACCGAGGCTGCCTGATGCCTGTTTCTATTTTTCTAATCTCAGGACTTGTAGCTTATCCCTTCCATCAGGCTGTCCAATTAATTGGGTCCACCGCCATATTTTGTGGTGCCCATTCTCAGGGCTTGTGTACACTTTCGCTCACCGCCTGGGCTTCTCGAAAATGACTCTTAAGTTGATTCAAAATTTGTCTTGACAATGGGGTCCACTTCAAACGGCTTAGGGCCGGATGGGACAACGATTACTTGTTGAAAATCTTGAACGTTTGATTTCCAAATGCGGTTACCCTGGGTAGAGACCACGATAAAAAGATCATATCAAGGACATTTTAGGTTTGTCTATATCGCGGTTTTGGGGTAAGGGCACCCCAAGGAACAATATCAAAAGGAGAAAGACCCAAATGGCTGACAGCCTCTACATCGCCAGCATCGAACCCCAAAGCGGTAAATCGGTGATCGCCCTGGGCATCATGGAGATGCTCTCCCGCCGGGTGGGCCGCGTGGGCTATTTCAGACCCATCATCCCCACGGCCCAGAAACGGAACAACAACATCGAATTGATCCGCCAGCGCTACGATCTGGACCAAAGCTACTACGACACTTTCGCTTTCACCCAGAACGCCGTCCAGGATTTGTCCGCCGGTGAAGATAGCCAGGGCCTGCTTAAGCAAATTGTTGCCAAATACAGAAAATTGCAGGGAAAATGCCGTTTCGTGCTGTGTGAAGGCACCGATTATGCCGGCTCCTCATCAGCCTTCGAATTCGACATCAATGCCGCAGTGGCCGAAAACCTGGGCGCTCCCGTCCTGATCCTGGTCAACGGTGTGGACAAAACCCCGGAAGGCATTGTGGAAGCGATTCAAGTAGACATCGACGCGTTCGAACACAAGGGTTGCGAAGTGGCCGGGGTGGTCGTCAACCGGGTGGACCACCTGGAAATGGATGATACCCGCGAAGCCATCGCCAGGGATATCCATACGGAAATACCCATCAGCGTGCTGCCCGAACTGCCCATCCTGGGAAGGCCCACCGTGGCCCACATTGCCCGGGAACTTGGGGCCGAAGTACTCCAGGGAGATACCGCGTCCCTGCATCGCTCTGTCAACGATTTCAAGGTGGCTGCCATGAGCATCCCCCATTTCCTGGACCATGTTGCCGACGGGGACCTGGTGATCACGCCGGGCGACCGCACGGATGTAATCATGGGAAGCTTGGCAACCGTGGCATCCGGCACTTTTCCCAGCATCGCCGGGCTGATGCTCACCGGTGGGTTCAAACCCGAGCCCACGGTCCGTCGGTTGATGGACGGTTTCAAGGCGGCCTCCCACTTGCCCATCATCTGCGTGCCCACGGACACTTTCACCAGTGCCATGGATGCCAGCGAGGTAATCCCCACCCTGCATCCCGGTGACGACCGCAAAATCGCCGCCGCTTTGGGGGCCTTTGAAACCCACGTGGATTGGTCCCGGCTGGAAACCCGCATCAACCTGGTGCGCTCCACCCGGGTCACGCCCATCATGTTCGAATACGAACTCATTGAGCGAGCCAAATCGACCCACCGGCATATTGTTTTACCCGAAGGCGCCGAACCGCGCATCCTGCGAGCCGCCGAGATCCTGATCCGGCGCGATGTGGCCGCCCTCACCCTGCTGGGCGACCCGGAACAAATCCGGTCCACGGCCGGGAACCTGGGCCTCGAACTGGAAGGGGTGCAGATCATCCATCCGGCGACGTCGCCTCTTCGTGAGGAACTGGCGGACATTTACTTCAAACGCCGCCGCCACAAGGGACTGTCCAGAGAGATGGCCTGGGATACCACCGCGAATGTGAGCTATTTCGGCACCCTCATGGTCCAGGCCGGCATCGTGGACGGCATGGTCTCAGGGGCGGTCCACACCACCGGCGACACCATTCGGCCGGCCTTCCAGATCATCGGGACCCGACCGGAAGTCTCTTTGGTGTCCAGCGTTTTTATCATGTGCCTGCCGGACCGGGTGCTGGTTTACGGAGACTGCGCCGTCAACCCCAATCCCGATGCGGCCCAATTGGCCGACATCGCCGTCAGCGCGGCCACCACGGCCGAGATGTTCGGCATCCAGCCGCGCATCGCCATGTGCTCTTACTCCACCGGGACATCCGGCGTCGGCCGCGACGTGGACAAGGTTCGCGAGGCCACCCGGATTGTCAAAAAACGCTTTCCCGATCTGAAAATAGAAGGCCCCATTCAATACGACGCCGCCGTGGACGCCGGTGTGGCCAGCACCAAAATGCCGGACAGCGACGTGGCCGGCCAGGCCACCGTGTTCATCTTTCCGGATTTGAACACGGGTAACAATTTATACAAGGCCGTGCAGCGCTCATCCGGGGCCGTGGCCGTGGGACCGGTGCTACAGGGATTGAATCGGCCGGTCAATGACCTGAGCCGAGGATGTACGGTCACCGATATTGTCAATACCGTCGCCATTACCGCGATTCAAGCCCATAGAAAGGTTGAAGCATGAAAATCCTGGTCATCAACTGCGGTAGCTCATCGCTGAAATATCAACTGTTGGACATGCAAAATGAGCGTAAACTGGCATCCGGGCTGGTGGAACGCATCGGCGAGCCCATGGGCCGGGTAACCCACAAGATCCATCGTGGCTATGGATGTGCCGACGAGGTGATTAACGAAGCGGCCATGGCCGATCACCGTGCCGCCATGGCCGCCGCCGTCGACCTGCTGACCGATCCTGAAACCGGTGTTATCGGTGGCCCGGCCGAAATCAATGCCGTGGGCCATCGGGTGGTGCATGGCGGTGAGGACTTCCACCGGTCGATCCGCATAGATGACCAGGTACTGGCTGCCATCCAAAAAAATATCGCCCTGGCGCCCTTGCACAATCCGGCCAACCTCATGGGCATCAACGTGGCTGGCGAATTGTTCGGCCATGCGCCCCAAGTGGCGGTTTTCGATACGGCATTCCACCAGACCATGCCGGACTACGCCTGCCGCTATGCCCTGCCGTGGTCCCTTTACGAGGATCTGGGTGTCCGCCGATACGGATTTCACGGCACCTCCCACCGTTACGTGGCCGGGGAGGCCGCCTCACGGCTGGGAAAGCCTCTGGACAAGGTCAATCTGATCAGTGCCCACCTGGGCAGCGGCGCCAGCGTCTGTGCCATCCGCCAGGGAATCAGTGTGGACACGTCCATGGGCATGACGCCTCTGGGCGGATTGATCATGGGCACCCGCGGCGGCGACCTGGATCCCGGCGTGGTCCTTTTGATCGCCCAGCAGGAAGGCATGGCCCTGGATAAAGTCAATGCGATGCTGCAAAAAGAAAGCGGTTTGAAGGGTCTCTGCGGTATGAACGATCTACGCGACATCCACGCGGCCATCGACACCGGCAACGACAGGGCCCGGCTGGCCCTGGAAATGTTTACCCACCGCTGCCGGCAGTACATCGGCACCTATGCGGTCCAGTTGGGGCGGGTGGATGCCCTGATTTTCACCGCCGGTGTGGGCGAAAACGACCCGGTGGTCCGGGAGATGTGCTGCCGGAACATGGATCTTTTGGGCCTGGCACTGGATCCGGAAAAGAACCGGAAGCCTCAGGCCAACGGTGGCGAGATCAGTGCGGATGGGTCAAAAATCAGGATATTCGTGATTCCCACCAACGAAGAATTGGAAATTGCCCGCCAGACATTGGCCGTGGTGGATGATTTTGAATTGGGTCATGAGGGTTCTGTGGCATCATGATTCTCCACGGCCATTCCGGATCCTGCAGAAGCTGGCCCGACTGCAGCGGGATCGATACAGGCAGCCCGCCTAGTCGCCGCCTTGCCTCTGCCCATCTCCATCCAATGCCCCTGCAAACTTCTCCGGCAATGCCTTGTTGGCCTTGACCCCCAATGCCTTGAGCTGTTCGGCACGCCGCACCAGATTCCCGCGGCCTGCGGTCAACCGGTCCCGGACCGTACGGAAAGCGTCTTTGGCTCGGTCCAGGTGCCTGCCGACATCCTCGAGGGCTTCGATGAAACCGACGAATTTATCGTACATACCACCGGCCTGGCGGGCGATTTCCAGGGCGTTCTCGTTCTGATCGGCATAGCGCCAGATGTTATGGATGGTCCGCAGGGTCACCATCAGGGAGGAAGGGGACACCAAGATCACATTCTTCTCGAAAGCATCGGTGAACAGATTGGCATCATGTTCCATGGCGACGGAAAAAGCAGCCTCGACGGGCACGAACATGAGTACGAAATCCAGGCTGCGGACACTTTCCAGATCCTCGTAATGTTTACCGCTGAGCCCCTTGAAATGGGTTCGTAAAGATGCCAGGTGAGACTTGATGGCCTCGGCCCGCTCGTCCTCGTCCGCCGAGGAATGAAAGCGTTCATATGCCTTGAGGGATACCTTGGCATCCACGATCACGTCACGGCCTTCGGGCAGGCGTACGATCACGTCCGGCTGGAAGCGACTGCCGCGACCGCCGGGCAGGCTTACCTGGGTCTCGTAGGTCCGCCCCTTCTCCAGGCCCGAGGATTCCAGGAGCCGCTCCAGGATCACCTCGCCCCAATTGCCCAGGGTTTTCACATCCCCTTTGAGGGCATTGGTCAGGTTGAGCGCATCCTGCCCGATACGTTCGTTGAGATGCTTGAGATGGCCGATCTCGCTGCGCAGGGCCGCCCGGTCCCGGGATTCCTTGTCGTATACATCCTCCACGCGCTGCTTGAAATCACCCAACTGCTGGCGCAGCGGGCCGATGAGGCCATCCATCTGTAAAGCACTTCGCTCAGAGAAGCTTCGCCCCTGCTCTTCCAAGATACGATCCGAAAGCAACTTGAACTCAACGGTCAAGCGCTGTCGGGCGTCGTTGAGCAGGGCCAGCTTCTCTTCGGACTGTTGTCGCTCGGCTTCCAGCCGGGTGGTCAATTGAGCCAGCTTTTTTTCCAGATCCAGATTGACGGCCTTGAGATTATCCAGCTTGTTGCGTTCGGTCGCTATAGCTGCCTCCAGTTCGGGAATCCGGGAGGCGGCCTGATCCACAGCGGCCTTGCGTGCCTCCATATCGGCCAGGGCATCGCGCAGGCGCTCCAGGGTCTGCCGCACATCGGCCAGCTCTGCGTGAGTTGTTTCCAATTCCCGGCTGGCAATCGCCAGTTTGTCTTCCAGGCCGGACATCTCCATGTCCGCCAGGCGTTTGGCCTCAGCCATGCGTGTATTATGCCGCATGTGCGATATCAATGAGGTGATGATAACGCCGGTTAACAGACCGGCGACGGCCCCGGTCAAGGTGGCCAGATGGAACTCGGTCATGGGTTGTCCTGTGCGGGTGACGGGGTGAACACATTTGATGCGTGGCATTTATACGTCAGTTGCCGGGATAAATCCAGCCCTGGTACGTCATGCCCCCAGCCTTAGAGGGGGCGCTGGCATGTGGGTCGGCGCTAGTCCGGATAGCGGCCCTTTACCTTGCGATGCACCGCTTTGGAGCGCATCCATAGATAGCCCACGTCCGTATCAAAATCATAGGCCAGCATCCGATCCGTATGGCGATCGGTCCAGATATACTTTTCCACGTCTTTCCGATTCTGGATCGCCGGACCGAAGCGGCGAATCGCCTCGGCCTTCAACTCCCGAAAATCAAGAAAATTGCCGGTCCACACGGTAATGGTATACAATCCCCCCTGCCAGAAGCCGTAAACAATATCCTCCACGCGTGCCCGGCCGAAACGGGGGCTGCGCTGCTTTTTTGAGAACTGCTTCACACCGCCATAGGCCGAATCCGTGCCCACGGCGGTTAAGCCATCGATTTCCGCCGGTGACAGATTCCATTTCAGATCCAGGTATCCAATGTCGCCTCCGGTCGTCTTCCCAACAGCTCCTGGTGTTGATCCCATCGCCCCCGGTAATGGCAAATCAACGCCACCCTTCAAGGGGGAGGCATTTTTTTTCGAAGCCGGCGCTTTCGTAGAAGTCGTGTCGTTTTTCGTTATGTGTTTTTGGATCAGTCGCTCCACGTCATCTTCTCCGACCCGAACAACCTTCCCGTTACGGTAAAAAAGGACGATCCCGTCCTCTTTCCAAGCTTTTCGGGTCTGAAACATCTCCCCTGACTTGAGGATAACCGTATCGGCATCACCGATGGCGGCAGCAGAAAGCAGAATAAAGGCAATCAAAAATGAGATATAAGATTTTCGCATTGAATTCATGTCCATTTGATTGGGTCAATTGGGAAAATTTCCGTTCCGTAGACTATCGACCGATGCCGGGCCTGTCAATCGACAAGAAAACGCTTTGAAAGTCCGACAAAATGGCTTAAGCTTAAAATGGGTTCGAATCAATCCGCAGGAGGAGACATTGCAGCGCAAAAAAAAAGCAGGAGGTTATCGGCCCGATCCGCCACGGGTGTGGCAATACACGATTTCTGGTAATTACCAGGTTCTGGCAGGAAAAACCGATGTGGACAACGACCGTCTGAGCTTGCATCTGGCCGCACCCAATAATTGGTGGTTTCATGTCCGCGGCATGCCGGGCAGTCATGTTATCCTGAAGGCAGAAAGCGACCGGGATCCGGACCGAAACATTCTGAAACAGGCCGCTGCCATCGCCGCCTATCACAGCAAAGCCCGCAATGGCGGGGTTGTGTCCGTTTCAGCGACCCTGGCCAAGTACGTCAGCAAACCCCGCGGGGCCAAACCCGGGAGTGTTCAGATACGCAAAGAGCAAATCCTCAAGGTTCGTCCGTCCCTGCCGGAGGCTGAGTGAAAGGAGATACGGGGAACGACTGGATCCAAGGCCTCGACAGCCGCCGACCATGCTCACCGATAGAAACCAAATTTTTGCAGCCGCCGCAACCATTGGAAAGATTACGATAAAGGACTGCTTGACCAAATGGGTGAACCGATGTCAACCCATTGGTATTGATGAACACCTGCCCAACATTGTTACCGTAATTTTTGAGGGTGTTGATTAATTCATGGGCGGAGGTACCGTCGAACTCTCCATCCAGGGTAAGATGGACACTGTCTTTGTGTTTGATCTGAAAGATATTGAAATTCATGGCCATGGCACACCACCTTTTCCACCGCTGAACAGCGGCATGATCCATTCGCCCGCAGCGGGCCTGACTGGAGGATGGCAGATCGTCATCCTCGAAAAGGAAAGTGGTGGAGCGGCGAGAATTTTCCAGCAGGAACATTGAACTTTCAGAGCAACACTCTTCAACGGCACAATCGGCGCAATCACGTCAGCTTTTTCCTGATCGCCGCTCCACGCATCACCCTTAAGCAATGTCGATGCCACAACGCACATTTTCCTCCTAAAAGGATTATTGTCTATATTTTCTGTATATTACAAAGGTACTGGATCATTCTCACACAAGCATGGCCATGTGAATTGTGAAATTAAATTCCCAGGCCCATGAAATTCATGTGGCACTTACAGCGGAACTGATATATGGATGCGGTACAAACAGTGTCAAACCAGACTGAAATCGGCGCAGGTATCTGGAAAAATGGAAGAGGCTCACATGACTGAAAAAACCAAAAACCTTAAACGGTTTGGTGTCATTGCAGTTGAGATGAATTGTGCCGATCAGGCAACGGTTGACAAAGCCCTGGTAGTGCAGCAGCGCATTTTCGATAAAACACGCGTTAACATGCCCATCGGCGAGATATTGGTGGAAATGGACGCCATGACATCGTCCCAACGTGATCAGGTTCTGATTCTGCAACAAGAAATGGTGGTGCCCGAAAACCCCGATCCCCCGCCCCAACCAAAACGAAACAGGCAATTTAAGGAAAAGAAAAAAGAAGATGGGACCCTGGACATCAACATTTCCAAAGACAAACTGACAGCATCCGTATATATCGACGGAGACATCGCGGCAGTGGAATTCAAGGTGGACGATGTCAAGCTCATGCTCCATGCCGAGGGGATTTTGTACGGAATCGTTGAAGATGCCGCCATCGAAGCCTTTTTAAAAGGTGAAATTGGTGCCGGAGAACGATGGACCATTGCCAGGGGAACCGAGCCGATTCCCGACGCGCCGCCGGAAATTATCTATCATTTCGATACCGATCCATTGAAAGTTGGGACCCTTAACGAAGACGGCCTGATGGACTGGAAAGACCGTGGTGAACTGCCCCAGGTTAAGGAAGGCGACTTGCTGGCCGAAAAAATACCGGGCCCCAAGGGCAAAGAGGGCATGGATGTATACGGAAAAAAAATACCCATTCCCAAACAGCGTGATAAGAGATTTCAGTGCGGAAAAGGAGTGCGGCGGTCCGAGGACGGTTTCCAGGTTCATGCCAGGGTTGCGGGCATTCCCAAACTGTCCCTGGCAGGTGAATTATCCGTCGTACCGACCCTCAGCATTAAAGGGGATGTTTCACTGGAAACCGGTCATGTAACCTTCGATGGGCATATCGAAGTTGCCGGGGCCGTTGAAAAGGGATATCGGGTCAAAGGCGGCAGCCTGCATGCCAATGAGATTCGATCCGCCGAAATCGATATTGAAGGGGATGTCAGTACGACCAACGGAATATACGGCTCCAGCATTAAATGTGGCGGCAACCTCAAAGCCGGTCACATTCATACCTCCGACATCGTGCTTTCCGGCAACATGGCCGTGGACAAAGAAATCGTAGACGCAACCATAGAAACCAATGGCCGCTGCTTGATCAATGACGGTGTTATCATATCGTCCAAAATTTCCGCAAAAATGGGCATCACCGCCATGGACATCGGCACGGGGGCATCCCATCATAGCGAACTGACGGTAGGCATCGACCAGCAGTTGGAAAGAGAAGCCGAAACATTGAAAGCACAGGTTCAGGCCCTCAAGGACACGCGTGAACGTTTACCCGGCCTGCTGACTGACTTGAATAAACGCTCGGACGAGGTCAACACCCGTCTGGGCGAGGTTGCCCAGGCACAGGACAAATGCATGGTCCAGCGCCGCCGCCTGCAGGAAAAGGTCGATGCCGGAATGCTGCAGCAAGGCGGTGCGGCAGCGGAAAAATTAGAAAAAACCATGATCGAATTGAAAGCCCAGCAGGACGGCTACGATCAGGATGTGGCCCAGCTCATGGAGGCGGACGACGCCATCAGCCAGGAAATTGCTGAAGCCCAAAAGGCCCTTACCGAAAGTACCGATCAAATCATGACGCTCCAGGAGCGGCTTGAAACCATTGCAGAAATTAAAAAAAACGATCAGGGCATCGCCGCCGTCAAAGTGGGCGGGAATGTATTTTCCGGAACCAAGATTACCGGCCCGCACACTGTTTTCAACCTCCAAGAAGACCTCAAACACCTGTCTTTTGTCGAAACGGACAAACCCGATTCAATGGGGAGCAGGCGGTGGCGTTTTGAGTTGGCCCCCTTCAGATAGTGACCATCCGGAAATGGCCAATGTGTCCGATATCTGCCTTGTTGCCGGTGGATAATGACTTGACCTGCCATCCGATTCCGGCTATAGGTTGCCGACCTTTAAAAAAGTATGCTTACCATTTAGATCAAGGAGAAAGAAGAATGAATAAAGGTGATTTGATTGACGACGTGGCCCGGCTCGTCGATACCAAAAAGCAAGCTCAGGAAATCGTGGAAACCATCTTTTCCCGGATTACCGATTCTCTGAGAAAAAATGAACCGGTACAGATCGCAGGTTTCGGCAGCTTTAAAACCGCCAAACGGGAAGCACGCATGGGCCGCAACCCCCAAACCGGCGCCCAGATCAAAATCGAAGCACGCATGGTTCCCAAATTCGTGGCCGGAAAAGCACTCAAGGACGCTGTGAAATAAAAATCACAGAACACAACGGTTTGCATTCAAGCAGGGCCGCCGGCCCTGCTTTTTTATTGTGATCGTTCCCATTGTCCAAACGAGATCGCAATTGGGCACACGTTGACTTTCGCCATGGGGATTGTTAAGCAAAGACGCATGGAATCGGGTGAAATTGTAGAATATATTGACGACCGAAAGATCATCTGCGCCGTTGTCACAGAAAGTGGGAACCAGCGGTTACGGCTTCTGACCGAATACAACCGTGAGATTAAAGTGGCCGCTCAACGGTTGTCTCATCGCAGTACCCTTCGGCTTGATCCGGCTGCCGGCCGGAATCTGCTGGTGGCATCGTTGCAGAACCTTTCTCAAAAACGGCGATCCATTGCCGCTGGCATCGAGGTCAAGACCCTCTGGGAAGTACTGAACCAGGAGAAGGCCTGGATAGACCTGCACACCATTACCGGCCTGTGCTTTCCCGGTGCAACGGATGACAATCATCAATCGGCGGTAATCCGCGCACTGTTTGACAGCCGGAGTTATTTCAAATTCAAACCTGATCGATTTTTACCTTATACGGAGAAACAGGTGGCGGCCATGATTGCCGCCGAACAAGAGGAACAACACCGGCAGCAATGCATCGATGCCGGTGTCAGGTGGATTCAAGCGACCCAGTCCGGATCCGCGGAGGTTCATCCGGAATACGGTGAGGCCCTGATCGATATCTTCACCAGTTTCTTTCTTTTTGAGAAGGAGAGCCCCCACTATACAACGGCACGGTCGATCATGAAAAAGGCGAATTTATCATCGCCCAACGCCATCTTCAATCACCTCGTGTCCGTGGGTGTGTGGTCCGTTGATGAAAATGTGGACCTGCTGAAATTCGACATCCCCACATTCTTCTCGAAGCCCGTGATCCAGCTTGCCCAATCCATACAGACAAAGACGGCCGACACCCTGCTTGCAGATGGACGCGTGGATCTGACCCACCTGACCACCATCACCATTGATGGTCAATCCACGCTCGATTTCGACGATGCACTGAGCATCGAACCGCGAGACGGGCACGTTCTCGTGGGTATTCACATTTCCGATGTCGCCCAATGCATACAGCGCGGCAGCCTTCTGGACAAAGAAGCCCTACGACGCGGCAGTTCGATTTACATGCCCGACAAACGGATCTCCATGGCCCCACCTTTGCTGGCGGAAAACCGACTGAGCCTGATGCGAAACCGCATCCGACCGACCATCAGCACCATGGTGAAAATCAGCCCGTCAGGCGACATTATCAGCTACGATATTTTTGCATCCATCATCCGTGTCGATCACCAGCTCAATTATTTCGAAGCCAATTTGAGTACCGAGGCCGGCGAAGCGATCAATGCCTTGCATAGTATCGCCGGCCGATTCAGGGAAAAACGGATATCCCAGGGTGGGATCCAGATTATCCTGCCGGAAATCAATGTTTGGCTTGATGAAACCGGAATTCCCGTAGTCAACCAGGTCAACCGTGAAAGCCCCAGCCGCATGATGGTCGCTGAGATGATGATCCTGTCCAATTGGCTGTCGGCCCGATTTCTGTCAGAAAACGGAATGCCGACGATTTTCAGATCTCAGCCCAAACCGAAAGATCGTATTCTCAAGAACGGTACCGGCACCCTGTTTCAACATTGGATGCAGCGTAAACTGCTGCGGCGGTTCGAATTGAGTACGAGGGCCAAATACCACTGCGGTCTGGGATTGGACGCATACGCCACCACCACGTCTCCCATCAGAAAATACTTCGATTTGGTAACCCAACGCCAGTTGCGGGCGGTTTTGGGATTGGAACGGGCTTACACGGAAAAGGAAATTGAGGACATCATCGATCAACTCGCCCAACCCATGGCCAAGGTGGCCAAACTCCAATTCCGGAGAAACCGCTATTGGCTGCTCAAGTATCTCGAAGGACGAATCGGAGAAAAAGAGGAAGCCATCGTCCTGCAGCGGCGGCGCAACAACTATACGGTTTTGCTCAAGGCATACATGATCGAATGCCCGTTGCCCCAAACCGGCGGAGTCAATTTAAAACCCCAAGACCTGGTGCAGGTAACCATCCAGCATGTGAGTGCGCGTAAGAATCAGTTATCCCTGTTTCTGGGATAGCTTTCGTGGCAGGTGATGAAGATGACGATTCCAATTCTTGCCATTAAAAAAACGTTTCACTCGGGGGTTTTGTCTGTCCACAGGTTGTGCCGGATCCAGGCTTTACGCCACTACTCTTTGGGATGGCACTTGATGCAGCCGGTCGGACCAGTAACCGGAAGTTTGCCATCAATGTCAGCCAGGGTTGCCGACATCTTCGAAATCTCCTGCTTCATGGTCTTATGACAGCCGATGCATTTCCCATGGTAGGCGTTCTTGTAATAGAGATGGGCCTTCGTTTTGTCTATCGCTTTGGAGTTTTCTTTTCTGGGAAGGGTCTTCAGATCATGACAACCGGATGTCATACAACCGGTGACCGGTTCATCGCCCTTCCAGGTGTGGTGGCATTGGCCGCATGCAAGTACAAAGTGCCGGCCATGCTGAAATTCCACGGCGGCCCGCTTGGCCTCTATTCCTTCGGGCGGTTCAAGGGTGATAACCCCCATGGGCACACACATCTCTCCGGCTGCGGCGATCCCCAATGAGGCAATACCGATGAGTATTATCAAACCCAAAAACGATAGGCTACGCATACGATTTCCCTCCTTAATCCTTATCCTGGATCTTTGCCATTAAAAAACGAGGCTGATATAAACCCAAATAGAAAAATTTTCAATGAATAAGTTGGTTATCGATTCAGTCGGGCCGCCCATTGTGGGGACGGATAAGCTGTCAAGTATCCGCCCGCCTATTTGCGCACGGCGCGCACCACCCCGCAACTGTCCTCGGTCTTGTATACTCGTTTGAACACGGTTTCCGGCTGGGAGGTAACCACATTCACCACACGGTGATACCCTTTGGCAAAATATTCGGAACTCCAATACCATTGGGCCCCGGTTTGTGGAAAAAACGGACTGTTTTTATAAATTGTGGCCAGTTCGCCGGCGGTCGGCAGGCGCCAGTCCGAATGGCCGCCGGTGGTCAACTCGCGGACATAACTCCTGGCGGCCTGGTAGGATATGCACCGGCCCAGCATCATGCGGGAATCCAGCAAACACCAGGTTAATCCCGTTTTGCGGTCGCTCACGGTGCCGTCTGACCGGACGGTAAACCGGTTGGTCAGGGGGCGGAATTGCTCGGCGACCTGGGCGCGGAGTCCGTTGACCCGTTGGGTCTCACGGGCCCGGCGGGCCGCGTCGGCTTGCCGGCGGGCCATTTCCCTTCGCTGCGCGGCTTCGGCCTTTTTAACACGCAGGGCCTGCTCAAGCTCCGGATCGAGCTTGTCGCGCAGCCGCCTGGCCGGTTTTGTGTAAGGGCCCGTGCCATGCGTATCCAGATAAGCATCCAACAACTGGACCCGACTGAAAATGTCATGTTCCCGATTCGCTGCATAGGACAAGGTCTTTTCCCATCCGGCCTTAAGGGCCATTTCCTTGTTCAACGCATCGATTCGCTTGGCGATCTCTTCCTTTTGTGTGGTATCCGGCCGATCTTTCAGGTAATCGCTGTATACCTTGCGGGCCTTGGCAAAATCATCGGCCACATTCGCCGCTTCGGCTTTCAGCGCCAGAAAATCCTTTTTATCCTGAAGTCGTCCCCGCAAGGCATTCACCTTCTCCACCGAGGCCTCCTCATCGGTGAAGGCCGATAGAAATCGGTCGCACTCGGCAATGCAATCGTCCCATTTTTCCTCGGCATCGCATTTTTCGGCATGGCTTTGGATAGCTGCCAGGTATTCGCCTGCCACATTGATAATCATCTGCTCGACCACCTGCCGCTCGGCACTTTCGGGAAACTGAATCAGATACTCCCGATAAGCCTTATACCGTTCCAGAGAATCAGTGGTGGTCGACTGCTTGAGATCTTCAAAAAAAGCACTTCCCATCAATTTCCGGATTCCCCCGATAGCCTCGTTAATCTGCTGGGAGTATTTGCTTTTGGGGTACTTGGTTAAAAACGCCGTATACAGGGAAAGCGCCCTTTGTTCATATCTTTCATCAATGGGCAGCCGTTTGGCTTCCAAAATGGTCTTATCGTAATCGTTTTTCTCGATCTCGGCATGGGTCTCTTTCAGGCGGCGTTCCAACTTCGGACGGTGGCTGTCATTGGGATAGGTCTGCAGGTACTGCATGATCAGAACAATCTGTGCATCCAGCTGCTTGGTAACCGCCAGGTCTTCCAGCAAGCGATCATAACGCCGGTTGAGCTGCTGCTTGTGGAGCAGCTTCCCACCGCCGGTCGTGGCTGCGGCAAACACAATCACCACCGCCAGCACGATAAGCAACTTGGTCTGCCGGCTCATCTGGGCCTGTTTGGCCGCGGAACGATCCGTCGCTTTTTCAAATGGCACGCTGACGACGGTGTCAACAGCCAGCGTATCCAGGGCAACGGGGTCTGCCCCCATGTTATTGTCTGGCAGTTCCATGGGGTTCAGATCAGCCACCATATCCTGAATCGGCGGCGGTTTTGGCGCGGCTTTTTTTTGGGAAGCCACCTTCTTTTTCTGGACCGCCTTTTTCGCCGGAGCCTGTTTGCCGGTAGCCTTGACCGCTGCATCCATTTTGGAGGCAGGCTGCTTGGGGACCGTTTTTTTACGGGTTGGGGCCTTTTTCTTTTTTTTGGGGGGGGGAGTGGGCGACGGTTTCTCGTCCTTTGCCTCGTCCTTGATTTTGAGGCTCTCCATCATCACGTGCATGAGCGGGTCGTAAATTTCCCGACAGCGATCCGGATCGGGGGCTTCGATCTGGATGGAGGCTTTTTCCCAACTGATGATCCGATAGGCGGCCTCGTTTCCCGAATGTTTTTCGTATTGTGCCGCAATCAGGCTCCCGCCGTCCAGGTAGAGGTAACCGATGCGTTTCCCCTTGGTCACTTTGAGGGTGTAGGTCGCCCCCTCCATCTCCGACATCTGCAAAAAGGAAGGCAGGCTGATACCATGGATCTGCCCCCCCACATCGGAAATGGATGCGATCTTTTTCTTGTTCAGAAACCGATGAACCATCTGTTCCATCCGGCCGTAATCCGCATCGGACATGCTGTCGGAATGGTATCCCAGATGAATATCGATTTTACCGGCTTCGCGCTGCCAGGGCCACAGCGCACCATAGAATGCACCGGTTTTCATTTTTTTGAGAAAAAACGCCTGGTCCTTGCGGACACCGCCCAGATAATCCAATGCCGGTTCGAAACGCAGGGAAACCGGAAGACCCTTTCCGGGGGGTTTGACCGGGGCACCAAAAAAATCGGCCAGGAGCGTCATCAGATCGTCAATGGACGCTCCCGATGAGGTGGCTTGGTAGAGGCTGCGGGATTCTTCGTAGAAACGGATATCCATATCTGGTTGATCGTCGATTCCTTTTACCATCGTCAGGAATCCGATCAGAACGGCTTCATTGCTGGCAAGATCTTTGATTTCCTTGCTGTCGCCGCCCAGGAACTCCTCAATCACCGGTATACCCATGCGTCGTCGCGTCCTCTATCTGTTTGGTGCCCTTCCGGAAATGGCCAATTGGCCCGAAATCTGCATTTTACGAGTGTTTTACCATGAAAAAAAGACAGTTAAAAATCGTTTCAGCGTAACTATCCGGTTCCAACTGAAGCACCGGAAGCCATCATGCTGAAAGCATTTTGTAAAACCCACTGCAAATCCGAAAAATGTGTTTGTTTTTACAGGCCTATATCAAATGGCAGCAAAACTTGTCAAAGGCAAGATCGGTCGGTTGTTTTATATCGCCGGTTTGACAGCCCTCGGGGCCATCTGATAGATTGCCGCCGAATTGAGGAATGAAAACGAAATAAATAGGTTGCGCCTGTAATGCCTCAAACAACACCATCTTCCATTTCCGCGGACCGGTTCATGCCGGGCGCCTATTTGATTCCCTGGCCCATGGATGCCCTGGCCTCACCAATTGCATTGGGCGATCATCGGACGACCATCGGAAGAGATTCCCATAACACCATTGTCATCGATAACCCGACCATATCCCGATTTCACGCGATATTGATCCACCAAGACGGCCGATACTACGCCAAAGACCTTAACTCGCGCAACGGCACACACGTCAATGACCGGATGATTACAGCCCAGCGTATCCGCCACCATGACCGCATCCGGTTCGGCAAACATGCCTTTGTGTTCCTGCAACGCTCGACCGCGGCCGGACCGGCGCATGATGCGACCGGGCCGGATGCAAACAGCACCGTCATCCTGAGCCGCGACGACATTGATCCCGGCCAATTTCTGACATATGATGCGGAAACCGCCCGCGGGAGCTTGTTCCCCGGCGAAAAAACGGGTGGCAGCGACGGTCCACCGAAAAAAGACGATCTGGCTCGGGACCACCGGCGACTCTCCTGGCTATACCAGTTAAGTGAGCGACTACGGACAAAAACAAACACGGCGGCAATCATGGCGGAAGGGCTGGATCTGATCCTGGAAGCCATTCCATCGGCCGACCGGGCCGTCATCATGCTTCGTTCGGCCGGCAGCGGGAATCTCGAGGTGACAGCCGAACGGAACCGCAGTGGTGCCGAAGGCGATTCCGAATTTCAAGTCAGCCGGACCCTGCTCAATTGGGTGTTGACGGAAAAAATTGCCCTAATGAGCCAGAATGCAACCACCGATTCACGCCTCCAAAGCTCTGAAAGCATTCGCTCCAGCCTACTGCGTGCCGTCATCTGCGTGCCGTTTTTTGCGATCGGCAAAGTCATCGGCGTCCTGTACGTGGATTCCGGAGAATTAACGCAACAGATGGCTCAGGAGGATGTGGCTTTCACCGCTGCCGTGGCCAACGAACTGGCACTGACCATCGTTAACATCCAGCTTCAGCAATCCGTCATTCGAAACGAGCGCATGGCCGCCATCGGTTTGACCGTATCCAACCTGGCCCACAACATCAAGAACCTGACCATGATGAACCGGAATGCCTCCGAACTGATGGACCTTCACCTAGAACGGGTCGATGACCCAGAAATCAACAAATGCTGGCAAATCATCAACAAGGGCCTCACCCGCGTGACCGATCTGTCCATGGATATGCTTGAGTATGCCAGGGAGCGGGAATTGCAACCGGCATCCACGGACGTCAACCGCGCCATTATTGACCACACCGGCGATTTTGCCGAAGACCTCAAAGCCAAAGGAATCGCCCTGCGATTAGACCTTGCTGCCGACAATCCGAACTGGGTAATCGATGAAACCCAATTCCAACGCGCATTGACGAACCTCGTGGTCAATGCCGTGGATGCCATCGGCGACCGGCAAAATGGAGAGATCCGCATCTCGTCGTCCATCGAAGCCAAAGGTCGACTGGTCGTTGCCATCCAGGATAACGGCAGCGGCATGGATGCAAAGACCCAAAAAAAAGTATTCGATCTTTTTTTCACAACCAAGGGCAGTGCCGGAAACGGGCTGGGCCTGCCCATGGTGAACAAGTTCATCGAAGCGTCAGGGGGCCGGTTGTTTCTTAACTCCGAAAAAGATGTGGGCAGCAACCTTCCGAATGGTGTTCCCCAAAAAGCCACCACAGACGTAATTTTTTTATTGCCTTTCCTCTGTGCGTTCTGTGTCCACATCGACAGTTGGTCGTCAGACTGACCTGCCCAAAAGCACCGACCACCTGTTGCGTACATTGTGGCAGCAGATCGTGGGCATCGGCCATGGCCGCATCCAATTTATACTATTAAAAAACGGTAAGCGTTTACCGGCTGCCATAGATGCGCGGCTTCAGGCACGCAGAGTTATGGGATATACTTCAAGTACCCGGTAAGAAAGTAAATGCGGTGCCCCATGAACGTTTACGCCCATTCAACCCGTATACCAGCAATGAGGAGGTGCACATGACGGACATAACGCTCAAGGAGATTTATCCGGTACCCGAAAACTTCAGGAAAAAAGCCTATATCAACAGCTACGACCAGTATAGGAAGATGTGGCAGGAATCCATCGACGATCCGGATGGCTTCTGGGGAAAAGTCGCCGACGAGCAGGTCACCTGGTTTAAAAAATGGGACAAGGTCGCTGATTACAACTACGGCACCAATGTAGATGACCTGTATATCCGGTGGTTCACCAACGCCAAGCTGAATGTTTCCTACAACTGTCTGGACCGGCATCTCAACACCCGTGGCGATCAGACCGCAATCATTTGGGAGGGCAACGATCCCGGTGAAAGCAAAACGTTCACCTATAGAGAACTGCATGCCGAAGTGTGTAAATTCGCAAATGTTTTGAAAAAGAACAACGTCAAAAAAGGCGATGTGGTCAACTTTTATTTGCCCATGATTCCGGAGTTGGCCATCGGCATTCTGGCCTGTACTCGCATCGGTGCCATCCACTCGGTGGTTTTCGGCGGTTTTTCTGCGGATGCGCTCGCCAGTCGCGTCAATGACAGTGAGAGCGTCATGGTGGTTTCCTGTGACGGTACATTCCGTGGCGCCAAAGCCGTTCCGCAAAAAGCCAACGCCGACGAGGCCGTCAAAACCTGCCCCACGATCAAGACCCACTTGGTTATCGAACGTGTCGGCGCCGACAAGGTCCAGGTGGATTGGAATGATGATACCGATATCTGGTATCATGAAGAGATTGCCCAGGTGGACGCCGACTGTCCGCCGGAAGAGCTGGATGCCGAAGATCCGCTTTTCATCCTTTATACCTCGGGCTCCACCGGAGCACCCAAAGGGGTCATGCACACCACCGGCGGCTATCTCACCTATACATCTTATACCCACAAAATGGTTTTCGACTATCACGATGGCGACATCTACTGGTGTACGGCCGATATCGGCTGGATCACCGGACACTCCTACATCGTCTATGGACCGCTGTGCAACGGCGCCACCACCCTCATGTTCGAAGGTGTTCCAAACTACCCGGACTTCGGCCGCTTCTGGGCCATCGTCGAAAAATACAAGGTCAACATCTTCTACACGGCGCCCACAGCCATCCGGGCCATTGCCAAGGAAGGAGACGCCTGGCCCAAGAAATACGATATCTCATCCCTCCAGGTTCTGGGCACCGTTGGAGAACCGATCAACCCCGAAGCCTGGAACTGGTACTACCAGACCATCGGCCGGGGGGAGATCCCCATCGTCGATACCTGGTGGCAAACGGAAACCGGCGGCATTCTGATCGCGCCCCTGCCCGGCGCGATCGACATCAAACCAGGCCAGGCAACCGTTCCATTTTTTGGCCTGGAACCCGCCATTGTGGACGACGAGGGCAAAGAGCTGGAAGGCGAATGCCAGGGCAATCTGATCCTAAAGCGCTCCTGGCCCGGCCAGATGCGCGGCGTCTACAAAAACCCGCAGCGGTTTTACGAAACCTACTTCACCCAGTTTGATGGTGTCTATACCACGGGCGACGGCTGCAAGCGGGACAAGGACGGCTACTATCAGATCACCGGCCGTGTGGACGACGTCATCAATGTCTCCGGTCATCGTATGGGAACCGCCGAAGTCGAGTCGGCCCTGGTTTCACATCCCGCGGTTGCGGAATCCGCCGTCGTGGGCTATCCGCACCCCATCAAAGGACAGTCCATCTATGCATTCGTGACACTCAACGCGGGCGTTGAAAAAACCGAGGCGCTGAAAAAAGAGCTGGTTTCCCATGTTCGTAAGGAAATCGGTCCCATCGCGACACCGGATATGTTGCAGTGGTCGGATTTTTTGCCCAAAACGCGCTCTGGCAAGATCATGCGGCGCATCCTGAAAAAGGTTGCCGCCGGTGATTTCGATAAAGGCGGGATGGGCGACACCTCGACCCTGGCCGATCCCACCACCGTGGATCTGGCCATCGAAGGCGCCAAGGAAATCCAAAATTAAAATTGACTAAACCGTAATAATTCTTTTCATATTTAACGTACTGTATTATTTGGATAAAAATTATAATTGGGCATTGACGATTTCTTCTCAAAATGGCACTATGATATTTAAATCGATCTTCGAAATCCCCACCCTTTGGGTGGGGTAAAGGGGACTGGCTGCGCCGGTCCCGGATGGGTATGGCCGTAAAGGCCGCTCACTGCTA
>PDWJ01002414.1_pt1 | contig 19972 bp, 18 predicted proteins | sample 1430881 | NCBI WGS metagenome assembly PDWJ01 (sample SAMN01162460, study PRJNA174530) | Oral metagenome, whole genome shotgun sequencing project. | biome: Marine environment; feature: Marine mammal; material: Swab sample of the gingival sulcus; isolation source: swab sample of gingival sulcus...
TGAAAATGTAAAAGAAGATATTGTTAATATTGACGGTATTGAAATTTCAACATATTTGATAGAATACGACGAAACAAAATGGTAGGATGCAAGTAGCACTCCAAAGAATTGTGGTAAAAAACAGATTTTTATAATAAATCATTTAAGAACATTATTGTATAAATACAATATTTATTATAAATTTGAGGTGGCTCAATCGATTACTTTTGTAAATTTTACTTTACTTGTATGTGTGGCTCATTGTTACTTTTGTGCATGTTGATTATTTTTTGAAAAAAGCATATTTACAAAAGTATACTGTTTGTAACTACTTGTAAATAAGCTTATTGTTGATGCCTAAGACTTCTTTAAAATAAATAAAAGTAAAGTTAACTTTACGTTTGTTGCGAGAAAAATTTATTTTAAAAACAAGATATAAATGTGATACAAAGTATACATCCATTATTTACCTGCATCCATATTTTTCTTGCGTTGTTTACGGTCGTTTTCTTTCAAAAGTATTTTTCGTAAACGTAATGAATGCGGGGTTACTTCCACATACTCATCGTCGTTTATGTACTCCATCATTTGTTCGAGCGACATTTTTATTGCCGGAGCAATTCCCATTTTGTCGTCGGAGCCGGCAGCACGCATGTTGGTAAGTTTTTTTGTCTTTATTACATTTACCGTAAGGTCATCTTGGCGGGTATGCTCGCCTATTATTTGTCCTTCGTATATTTCTTCGCCCGGGTCGATGAAAAATTTGCCTCTGTCTTGCAGTTTGTCAATAGAATAAGGGATTGCAGTACCCGTTTCTAAGGCAACTAAACTACCGTTTCGTAAGTTTTTGACACGTCCTTGTTCGGGAGCAAATTCTTTAAATCTGTGGGCTATTATAGCTTCGCCTTCGGTTGCCGTGAGCATTGGATTGCGTATACCAATGAGGTTTGCCGATGGAATTACAAATTTTAACGAAACTCGGTCGTTGTTTGTTTCCATGTTTTCCATTTTGCCTTTTCGCTTGGTAACTATCTCTATTATTTTTCCGGCAAAGGCTTCCGGCACTTGTACTGTAAGGTCTTCAACGGGTTCATGTATTACACCGTTTATTTCTTTTTTTATTACTCTGGGTTGTCCCATTTGAAATTCGTAGCCTTCGCGGCGCATCGTTTCGGCAAGTACCGAGAGGTGTAAAATTCCTCGTCCGTAAACCATAAATTGGTCTGCCGATTGGGTCTCTTCAACACGTAGAGCGAGGTTTTTCTCTGTTTCTTTTATTAGTCTGCTTCGCAACTGTCGCGAGGTTACATATTGTCCTTCTTTACCAAAAAAAGGCGAGTTGTTGATTGTGAATAACATACTCATTGTAGGCTCGTCTATATTTACCGGCGCTAAGCCTTCGGGGTTTTCAAAGTCGGCAATTGTGTCGCCTATGTCAAAATCTTCTTGCAAAAGAACGGCACATATTTCGCCTGCCGGTAGTTCGTACTTAACTTTTTCTTTACCTAAACCCTCAAAACGGTATAGTTCTTTTATTTCGGATTTAACAATAGATTTGTCTCGTTTTACTATGGAAATTTTGTTACCTGCTTTTATCGTTCCTCGCGATATTCGTCCTACGGCTATACGTCCAAGATAGGATGAGTAGTCGAGCGAAGAGATACGCATTTGCAAGTTGCCCTCTTCGGTTTTGTGAGGCGGTATTGTTTCTAATATTTTGTCTAACAGGTAGCTTATATCTTGTGTTGGCGTTTGCCAGTCTTCGCCCATCCAGCCCTGTTTTGAAGACCCGAAAACAGTTGGGAAGTTAAGTTGGTCTTCGGTTGCATCTAAACTGAACATAAGGTCGAAAACATCTTCTTGTACCTCTTCGGGGGTGCAGTTTGGTTTGTCTACCTTGTTTACCACTACTATGGGTTTTAAATTTAGCTCTATGGCTTTTTGTAATACGAAACGTGTTTGCGGCATTGTTCCTTCAAAAGCATCTACCAGTAGTATTATTCCGTCTGCCATACCGAGTACTCTTTCTACTTCGCCACCGAAATCGGCGTGTCCGGGGGTGTCTATTATGTTTATTTTTACACCTTTATATCTTACAGCAACATTTTTAGACAGAATAGTTATTCCGCGTTCTCTTTCTAAATCGTTGGAGTCTAATATTAACTCGCCGACAGTTTCGTTTTCTCTGAAAAGTTTTACTTGATGTAGAATACGGTCAACTAACGTAGTTTTGCCGTGGTCTACGTGAGCTATGATAGCAATGTTTCTTATGTCTTCCATTTTGTTTTTTTAATTAAGAGGACAAAAGTAACTTTTGTAAAGCTATAAAAAAATTTAATATTTAGCTAAGATGTAGAAATAACTAAATTACGAAATAACGAATTACCTTGTTTAACCCGAAATACGCATTATATCAATATATTCCGCACTCAAATTACTTTAAAACAAAGCACTTTGTTAATTTATAAAACTTTATCGTAGAGGAGCTACGCATCAACTTTGTAAATTCTTGTTTTATTGTAATTTGAATGCTCTTCACGAAGTTCTAACGCATAATTAGGGTTTAATTTGTTTTGACAAAACAAATTAATTTAATGTTTACTAATTTTTGACAACTTATTTTATGAAACATTATGTTAGTTGTGTAAGTGGTTTTAAATAAGGTGCTTATGGCTTTATTGTAAAAATGTTTTTAAATTTTAAAATAAGTTTTTTTGCATTCAAGGGATAAAATATTTGTATCTCAATTCTTACTGTTATATCTTTGACAAAATTATTAAAAAATAAAATACAAATACAATGGCTCAAACGTTTGGAGAAATATCGCAAGTTATAGGTCCTGTTATTGACGTAAGCTTTGAAAAAGCAGGTGGCAAGTTGCCTAATATTTACGAAGCATTGGAAATTGAAAAAGAAAATGGCGAGGTTCTTATAGCTGAAATTCAACAACATATAGGTGAAAATACCGTGCGTACCATATCAATGGATTCTACCGATGGTTTACAAAGAGGAATGAAAGTAAAAGCTACCGGGCATCCTATTCAAATGCCTGTGGGAGATAAAGTTAGAGGTAGATTGATGAATGTTACGGGACAAACAATAGATGGTTTGGAAGAGGTAAGTAATGAGAATGGCTATCCTATTCATAATGAACCGCCTGAATTTAAAGACTTATCAACTTCTACGGAAGTGCTTTACACCGGAATAAAAGTAATAGACCTTATTGAACCTTATGCCAAAGGTGGTAAAATAGGTTTGTTTGGTGGTGCCGGAGTAGGTAAAACGGTTCTTATTCAGGAACTTATAAATAATATTGCAAAAGGATATTCGGGACTTTCGGTTTTTGCCGGAGTAGGCGAAAGGACACGTGAGGGAAATGACTTGTTGCGTGAAATGATTGAAGCCGGTATTGTAAATTACGGCGATGAGTTTAAAAAATCAATGGAAGAAGGCGGCTGGGACCTTTCAAAAGTAGATATGGATAAGATAAAAGAATCCAGCTTATCTATGGTTTTCGGTCAGATGAATGAACCGCCCGGAGCGCGCGCTCGTGTAGCTTTGTCGGGTTTGTCGGTAGCCGAAAAATTTCGCGACGGCGACGGCAAAGGCAAAGGTAGCGACATCTTATTCTTTATTGACAATATTTTTAGATTTACACAAGCAGGCTCTGAGGTTTCGGCATTGCTCGGACGTATGCCTTCAGCCGTAGGTTACCAACCAACTTTGGCTACCGAAATGGGCGAAATGCAAGAACGCATTACCTCTACCAAAAACGGTTCAATTACCTCAGTACAAGCAGTATATGTGCCTGCTGACGACCTTACCGACCCCGCTCCTGCTACCACATTTTCGCACTTAGATGCTACGACGGTACTTAGTCGTAAATTATCGGAGCTTGGTATTTATCCGGCGGTTGATCCTTTGGACTCTTCGTCGCGTATTCTTACTCCTGATATTGTGGGCGAAGACCATTACAATACGGCTCAAAGAGTGATAAATATTTTACAGCGTTACAAAGAATTGCAAGACATAATAGCTATTCTTGGAATGGATGAACTTTCGGAAGAAGATAAGTTGGTTGTAAAACGTGCGCGCCGTGTACAGAGATTTTTATCGCAACCATTCTTTGTGGCTTCTCAGTTTACCGGTTTGGCAGGCGTTATGGTGCCTATTGAGGATACCATTAAAGGTTTTAATATGATTATGGACGGCGAAGTTGATCAATACCCGGAAGCGGCATTTAACTTAGTTGGAACGATAGAAGATGCTATAGCTAAAGGCGAAAAATTATTGAAAGAAGAAGAATAAAGTCATTTTGTATGCAAATAGAAATAATAAGTCCTGATACTATACTTTACAGCGGGGAAATTGAATATGTGCAAATGCCCGGAAGTGACGGATTGTTTGGTATATTGAACAATCATGCTCCAATGATAGCAGCTTTGGGCGAGGGCGATATTTTGCTTCGCAGTAATGGCGGACAGGAAGAAAAAATAAAAGTGAAAGGCGGTGTTACCGAAGTTTTGAATAACAAAATAATGGTTTTAGTCAGGTAGGCTTTGGCTATTTTTTTATCGGGCTTTTTTATAATAAGCTAATTTTACTTAATGTGAAAACTGTACTGAACTCATTTAATTTTTTAGTTAAGAAAAATTAAATGAGTTCAATATTTTAATTTGCGGGAAATTAATTTATGACAATTTCCGAACTTATTTCCATAGTTTTTTTGTACACAGCATTAACTCCGCAGTAACGCTCTTCCGATAACGAAACAGCTTTTTTAATTTTATCTTCGGGTAAAGTTTGCCCCTCTTTGGCTTTGAAAATATATTTAACGTGCATGCTGTGGAAGTGTTTTGGATGTTCTTCGGTAAGTTCTCCCGAAACATCAACCTGAAAATCCTCAATATTGTCTGCCACTCTCATTTTTTTTAAAATAGAAATAACATCCATAGCAGTACAACCACCCAGCGCCGCCAGCATAAATGATTTTGGTTGAGGACCTTTATTTTCGCCGCCTACGGCTTCTTTAGCATCAATAGTTATTTTATGCCCACCGACATTCCATTCAAAAGCCATTTTTTCTTTCCAACGAGTATTTACAATTTCTGACATAAGTAGTTAATTTATTGTTTATATTTGCGCAAATTTATAGGAATTTTGTATATTGCAAAATCTAAATATATAGAGATTACCGGAATTAATATTTTGTATTTAATCTGAATTTTGTATCAAAACATTTTGGAGTGTAGTTAAGTTGCAATAAAACAGTATTTTACTAAATATCGTTCGTAGCAATGCTTCGGTTTGTTTTTGTAAATAACTAAAATAGTTTTGAAATTAGGATATGTTTTGGGAGTTGTATTTCGGATTTAATTACTGATTTAATAGTGAAAAAAATAAAAAAATGGGCTTAAAAGATGATGATAGTTTAAAATGTGAAACTTGTTTTAAAGATAGTGAATATTTTAACGCTTTAAGTAAAGATGAATTGACTGAGTTATGCCACCATAAGAGTTGTAGAGATTACAAGAAAGGTGAGCTTGTGTATCAGGAAGGAAATAGACCTAGAGGAATTTATTATTTGAAAAAAGGAGTAGTAAAACACTATAAAGTAGGAATAGACGGGAAAGAACAAATTTTACGATTTTCAAAAGCAGGCGATATTTTTGGATTTACCTCTGTCTTGAATAATGAACCTGCTTGTACTACAACTAAGGCAATAGAGGATATTTCATTGTGTTTTATTCCGCAGAAAAAGTTTATAGAAATGGTACATAAAAATTCTGATTTTTCTATGAATATCCTTCAGTTGTCTTGTAAGGAACTGGGAGAAGCTAATCAGTACATAATAGATATAGCACAAAAAAATGTAAGAGAACGACTGGCTGAAATTTTATTGTTATTGCACAAAGATTTTGGAACTGATAAAGAAGGAACGTTGCAAATTTTGCTTACACGCGAAGAACTTGCAGGCTTTGTGGGTACTGCAACAGAGTCGGTCATTAGATTATTGTCGGAATTTAAGAAAGATAAATTAATAGAACTGAACAAAAGAAAAATCAAAATTATTAATTTTGACAAGTTGGAGCGTTTAAGTAATGTAATATAAATTGAAACCTTTAGACTTTTGTAATTTGAGAGAGGTTTTTACAGGTTTGATTACTAAAGTCCGTATTTTTTACTTGTTAATGTAAAAACTGTTTGATGGATACAATAAAGGCAGTTATATTTTCTAAAATATGGAAACTTGTAAGTGTAATCTTATTTTTTCCTTTTGTTTCTTATGCACAAAATGAAAGAGTAAACCTTGAGGTTTTTGGAATTAATCGAGGGCTTTCACAAGACTACTCTAACTGCGTAATACAAGATAGCAAAGGACTTATTTGGATAGCAACACAGGACGGTCTGAATAGATTTGACGGATATAAATTTAAAATATATAAACGTAAAATAAGCAAAGAAAATTCACTAATTGATAATTTTATATACTCTTTGTGCGAAGACGGCGATTCGGCTATGTGGATTGCAACCTCCAGAGGATTAAGCAAATACAGATACAAAACAGATGATTTTGAAAGTTATGAGAATGAAATTAATAACCAAAATTCCTTGCATACAAACTCTATAAGAGCCATTCTAAAGGGACGAAATGGAAAGCTTTGGATAAAATCGGAAAAGGGAATAGATAGATTTGACCCTGTAACCAAAGAGTTTGTGTATTTTCAGCACCCGTTTGATGAGTTTAGTTTTTCCAGCCCCAATAATAATTTTGCTTTAATACAAGATGAAAACGGCAACCTCTGGACAAGTTCAAAGGATGGACTAGTGTTTTTTGACGTAAGTTCAGAACAATTTTCAGTTTTTAAACCCAATAGCGACGGAAATACTTTAAGTAATGAAGTATTTTCACTTTTTCTAACCCCAAAAAATAATATTTTAGTGGGGACAAAATCAGGAGTATATTTATTTTATAAAGAAAGTAAAAATTTTAAACTAATTTTTTCAAAGTTGCAGGGGTATGTCATAACTTCTTTATACAAAGATAGTAAGGGCACTTTTTGGATAGGTACAGATCATGGATTGTATTCAGCAGACGGATATAATTCTACCGTTAAAATTTTTGATTATATGGGGAATGATGAATTTGGTGTCAATTCATTTATAACCTCTATAACCGAAGATGATTCAAAAATACTTTGGGTAACGGGAGAAAACGGATTAATGAAAATTGATACAAAAAAACTTAAATTTAATTTATTAAGCTATTGGGATAAAGATGGAATGGATGATTTTTTATCGGGTAATGTGTTGTCAGTTTTTGCATTAAATAAAAATGAATTTTTACTTGGATTAAAAAACAAAGGGCTTATTTATTTGAATAAAAAAACAAGTACTATAATAAATTTCAATAAAGAAAATTCACCTTTAGAAGACAACAACATAAATGTAATAAAAAGAGACCCCCAAAAACGAATAATACTGGGAACTGACAATGGTGTTTTTTCTTTTGATGAAAAAGAAAAGAAAATAAAATTTTGTACATGTAAATTTATTACTTTTTTAACACCTTTTTTCAAGAATAATAGAATAACCGATATTCTGTATGACACAAAAAATCGTTATTGGATAGCTACTTTAAATGGTCTGTATTTGTTTGATAATGATAGTGTTATGGTGTATTCAAATAAAAGCAAAGGCAGTTTTTTTACCCCGGGTATTAAAATATTGAAAATAATACAAAGAAAAAACGGACAAATTTGGGCAGCTTCCGATAATGGTTTAATGTTTTATGAAGAAGAAAAAGGCAGTTTTAAAATATATACCGAACAACCCTCCGGTTTAAGTCACTTTTCGGTTTTATCTATTAATGAAATTGCCGATAATACTTTATGGGTAGGAACAGAGTTTGGATTGAATAAATATGACCAAGATAGGGATACCTTTATAATTTACAATTCGGAAAATACAGGTTTCGCTAATGACTATATTTGTGCCATGTTGGAAGATGAAAATCAGAACTTATGGCTGAGTACCAAAAATGGTATTATAAAGTTTAATCATCGAGAAGGCAGTTGTGTAAACTATCGACCGGAACACGGTTTACAAGGCTATGAATACAATACAGGGGTAGCATTTAAAACCAAAGACGGTGAAATGTTCTTTGGAGGATTAGAAGGAATAAATCACTTTTATCCCGACGAAGTGGTTGAAAACACCTATGCTCCCAAAATAATATTTACTGAACTTGAAATATTTTATCCCGAACAGAATGAATACAGGTCGCTGATAGATTCAGATACAATAACTATGAAATATGATGAGTATATATTCAATATATACTTTACAATGCCCGAATATACATACCTGTATCAAAACACATTTAAGTGTAAAATGGAAGGATTAAGTAAAGGCTGGCAAGACATAGGAACTCAAAATTATTTTACTCTGAATAAAATTCCGCCGGGAAAATATAAATTACAGGTAAAAGGTTTTAACAGCGATAATGTAGAAAGTAGCCAAATTGCGGAATTAGTTATTATAATTTCATCGTCTTGGTGGGTAGGATATTGGGCTATTGGACTGTATGTTGTAACCGGAATTTTAATAGTTGTGTGGATATTTTTCGCTTACAACAGAAAAGTGAGAATGGAAAACAGAAAGTTATTAGAAAAGCAAAAAATATCTGATAAAATAAAACAACAAAAAGAAGAATTAAGCATAAAAAATAAAAACATATCAGACAGTATACGTTATGCAAAAAGAATTATAGATGCAATGATGCCATCGGAAAAAACTATAAAAACAATATTGCCCGAAAGTTTTATCTTTTTTAAACCTAAAGATATAGTTAGTGGCGATTTTTATTGGGCTGATTCTAAAAATGGAATTATCTACGTTGCAGTTGTCGATTGTACAGGACATGGTGTGCCGGGAGCATTTATGTCAATCGTCGGATTGAACTTATTACGAGATATATTGTCGCTCGGATTTCATGAACCTGCAAAAATATTAGACCTAATGGACAAAAATGTGAAAGAAATATTTATTTCAAAAGAAAAATATTCCGTAAAAGACGGAATGGATATGGCAATATGCGCTATAAATCGTGAACAAAAAATATTGCAATTTGCAGGAGCCAAAAATCCTTTATTCCTCATACGCGACAACAGTATTATAAAATATAAAGGAGACCGTTTTCCGGTAGGACCTGAAAATGATGAACATGAAAAGTTTAAAAATAATGTTATCCCTTTAGAAGACGATGATATTATTTATCTGTTTTCTGATGGATATGCAGACCAGTTCGGTGGTCCTATGAACAAAAAATTCAAATATCGACGTTTCAGAAGTGTGCTTTTGGATATTTATCAAAACGATATGGAAGCACAAAAAAATGAATTGAAAGAAATTATGGCAAAATGGAAAAAAGATGAAGAACAGGTTGATGATATTCTTATAATGGGTATTAAACCTTTATCATCTTAGGAGTTAAATGTTGTAAATAAGAGTTTTATATGTGACTCTTAAGAGGAAATATTGTAAAACTCAAAGTTTAATTAAAATTCAGCGCTTAGCCAAAAATAATCATATATTTATGACAGAAGTCGCAAAAACTCAATAGTAATAGGGTGGGGGAGATGAAAGATTATTATTGTTGTAATACTTTGATATTAAGTAATATAAAAAAATATAAAAGATGAGATATTTTATTAGAGAAGCAATTTTTTTTTCATTATTAATACTTATTTTGCCCTTTTCGTGCGGCAATAAAAAACCGGAAAGTTTTGAAAGTGATTGGCAAAAATTCAAATCTTTACCTCAACTAAAGCATGCTAACATTGGGCTTATTATAAAAGATGCTGTTACCGGTGCAGACATATATGAGTACAATGCTGATAAATTATTTTTGCCGGCTTCGGTTTATAAAATAATTACTACAAGCTATGCTCTCGAAAAATTAGGCGCTCAATACACTTTTAAAACCAAAGTATTTTTCAACGGTACTATTGATGCGGTAAACCATACCTTAAATGGCGATATATACATAGAGGGCGGTGGCGACCCTACACTTGGGTCAAAATTTTTCAAAAATATCAATAAAGACATCATTGCTGAAACAATTTCGGCTTTAAAAAAACGCAACATATCGAATATTACCGGTAATATTATAGTGTCCGATGCCATATACGGTACACAACGCGCCCCCTCCACCTGGTCGTGGCAAGACGTTGCAAACTACTATGCTTCGGGGGCTGCGGGCTTGAGCTATGCCGACAATATGTATAATTTATATTTCGATACGAGTGTAGGTTATGGCGAAAAGGTAAAATTGCTTCGTTCCGAACCCGAGATGAATAATCTTACATTTATAAATGAAGTAACAGCATATTCCGGTAAAGAAGATTTATCTTATATTCATGGAAGCGAATACACACAATTGCGTTACATACGAGGGAAATTACCTGCCGGAAAAAGTGAATACAAAATAAAAGGAGCAATGACTAATCCGCCTTTATTCATGGGGAATAAGCTGTTTAATGAAATGAATAAATCGGGAATAAACGTAAGAGGAGAAATAAAACTTATAAGAAGCTCTGTTCCTGCATCAGCCCAACAACTTTTGGTTATAAAATCCCCAATATTGAGATATATTTTGCGTTCTACAAATCACAGCAGCATAAATTTGTATGCCGAGCATTTACTCCGTCAGCCATTAGCCGAACAAGTTGCTGGACAAGGTATAGACGAAGCCCTGGAAGACATGCGAAGTTTCTGGAAATCAAAAGGTTTATACCACGATGCTTTACAATATTGCGATGGCGCAGGATTGTCGCTGGCAGATAGAATAAGCCCTAAACACTTGGCTGATGTCTTATATTATATGAAAAATAAGTCGGCAAATTCTTCGGTTTTTATTCAAAGTTTACCCTTGGCGGGAAAAGAAGGAACATTGCGAAAATTTTTAAACAACAGCAAAGCAAAAGAACATTTCCAACTAAAAAGCGGTTCGTTTACGGGAATACGCAGTTATGCAGGTTACGGAACAACTGCTTCGGGCAAAAAAATAATAATGGTACTTATGGTGAATGACTTTTCCGGCAACACATACAGCTTGCGTAATAAAATGGCAAAAGTGTATGAATCAGCGTATTTATATATATAGTTTTTTTAGATAATCGCCTGATTGTTAGGCGTTTGCAAAAAAAAGATGCTGACAAACATTTTTATAGAATCAAAATTTTTTTTTATACTTGTATCGTTAGTTGATTTATCATTATAGATATTTAATCAAATATTTTCAAATTATGGATTCTAAAAAAATAATTATATTTCTGTTATTGGTGTTATTTATGGCGGCTTGTCGAGATGGTGAAGATGACCTTTCGCATAATGGATATTTTTACAACACCACCAATGATACTGTTTTTTGTTTTATAGAGGGGAAAGACAAAAATCCTGATTTTTATTATGATTTGAAAATTCCGCCCGAAACGAAAAAAATGGTTATCAGCTCTTCTATTTATACAACAATCGAAAATTTAAAGTTGTTTAACAATAGAGAAGGTATTGATTCTGTAATGTTTTATACTAAAAATGACACAGTTATTTGGCATGCACCATTTAAAAAACTTCCTGACAGTATTCATAGTTTTTACAATGAAAATTCTTGGGACGTAAGATGCGGAGGGAAAAAACATAAATATGTAACAGCTGTTTTTACAATAACCGAAGCTGATTTTAAATAAAGCATTCTTTGAGTTGAATATAAGGCAAATTTTAAAAATTTTCAATTTATGAATTTCAAAAAAAACATTATTTTTCTGTTATTAACAATGTTCATGATGTCTTGTTGGCAAAGGTCGGAAGAATTTAAGTCTAAAGGTTATTTTTATAATGCAACAAACGACACTGTTTTTTGTTTTTGGGGCGAGCAACCTCCCTACCATCCGGTTACTCTATTAATTCCACCTATGACAAACGAAGAATTTATACGTGGGGTTAATCCAATAGACGATTTAAAACGTCTTCATAATGAAACAGGCATAGATGCTGTAATGTTTTATACTAAAAACGACACGGTCGTTTGGCATGCACCATTTAAGAGCCTCCCCGACAGTATTCATAGTTTTTACAATGAAAATTCTTGGGAAATATCAGAATATGGTTGCAAAAAAAACAGATATGTAGTTGCTTCCTTTACTTTGCGTGAAACTGATTTTAAATAAATTTTAGTTGTAGTAATTTATAAATTTAGCTTGCTTGCAACTATTTGATTATCAGTAGTTAGACTATTCTGTTTTCGATTAAACAAGTATTGGAATAAACATACTTAAATAAAAAAATCCGAGTACATGTACTCGGATTTTTCATTTTAATAATAAATCAATTATTAACTAACGTAACAATATGAAAACATTTTTGTTTTTACGTATTATTTTATCTCCAAAGCAACCAATAAGTTAAAGTTTCTTTTTTGTAATTTAGTTTCATTTTGCGTACTTTGGCTATTGCTTTTTCAGCCTCTTTACGTGTTTTAAACGAATTTACGGCAACACGATTATATCCGCGGTAAGGATACAAAACCATTGCAGGGAAGTTTTTGGTTTTCAAGTAGGTACGCAAATCAGTAGCATTTTCAATATTTTGAAAACTTCCCGCAATAACATAGAACTTTTTGACGTGTGTTTTTTTAGAAGTTTTCTCTGCTTTTTTCAATTCGTCATCCGAAACCCTTGAAAGCGAACCGTCTTCTTTTTCTTGCATAACGGGCTCCTTTTTTTCACTTTTTTGTGTAACAGAATTGCTTTCAGTTTTTTCGTCTGTATCGAAAATTTCCGTCTGTTTTTTTACTTCTTTATCGGTGATAGCAGAAACAGTATCAGGGTTTGTAAATTTTTCATAATCATCTTGAGTTAAGTTATTTTTATTTACATTACCATCTCCGTTTATGTTTTTTTCTTTTTTTGCATTACATGCGAATAAGAAAAAAATACTTAGAGCGAATACAAAAATTAAATTGTTTTTTTTCATAATCTTTTTAAATTTGAATAGTTTAAACTGAGGCATAAAAGTATTAATAAATTTTAACAAATTGCAAATAAACTTTAAATCTTTTTGGAAAAATGGGAATTTAATCAGTGATTTTTTTCAGCTGATATTTCCTAAGGTATGCAGTGCTTGCGGCAATACCTTAATGAAAGGTGAAGACTTATTGTGTTTGAAATGTCTTTATGAAATTCCCAAAACTGAATTTCATATTCATGAAGAAAACTTGATGGAAGAACTGTTTCGCGGGCAGGTATATATTGAGATGGCGGCATCTTATTATTACTTTCACAAAGGAAGTCGTTTCCGAAAACTTATTCATAATTTAAAATATAAAAATCGTCCGGATATAGGTGTTGCTTTGGGGAAATATTATGGCTCTGTTCTTAAAAGCACTAAGTTTGCTGAATGTAATATTTTGATACCTATACCTTTACACCCTTTAAAAAAGCGCATACGGGGCTATAATCAGAGTGAGAAAATTGCAGAAGGCATATCGGAGATAATGGATATACCGGTTGATACTAAGCATTTAATACGCACAGTTAATACTGAAACACAGACCCGTAAGACTATTGAACAGCGCAGAGAAAATGTGGAATCAGTATTTAAAATAACTGATGAAACAGTTTTTTCGGGGAAGCATATTTTGTTAATAGATGACGTTGTAACTACAGGCTCTACCCTTATTGCGGCAGCTAAAGAATTATCACAATTGCCCGACACCAAAGTTTCTGTTGTAACTTTGGCTTTCGCCGGACATTGATTGATTATGACTTAAGGTTTTATGCGTTAAGGTTATGATATACAGCGTCTTATGATTGTTTGTGATTAAGCTAAGTAGTCGGCATAAGTCATTCTTAAACCGCTTATTATGTCTATTTCCGGTTTTATTCCAAAACTTTTTGCTTTTGAAATATCTAATAATTTTCTAAAAGTGCCATCAGGTTTCGCCGGATTTGTTTTTATACTACCTTTAAAACCAATAATTTCTTTGCGTATAAGCTCAGATAATTCCATTATTGAAATATCCTTGCCTGTTCCCAAATTGATGTGAGTATTGCGTATTTCTTCGTTATAAATAGGGTATTTAGGATTTGTTATACCATATTCTTTTTTCAGAATATCCTTAAAATCAACTGTTTCGCATAGTTTTACAACGGCAGCTCCCAAATCGTCGGCATGGAGAAACTCGCGGCGAGGTTTTCCGGTTCCCCATATTGTAACACTTTGGGCGGTAATTCCAAAATCGGCTAATCGTTGAATGATACTTTCTTCGTTGCTATTGTTGGTTATTTTTGAAACAGGTCGTTTTTGGAGGTCTTCTCTTATAACATCAAAGCGGTTTTCGTACAATGCTTTTGCTAAGTATATTTTGCGTATTAGTGCAGGCAAAACATGTGATTTTTCTAAGTCAAAATTATCATTTTTCCCGTATAAATTTGTGGGCATTACTGCTATAAAATTTGTGCCGTATTGCAAATTAAAACTTTCGCAAAGCTTTATTCCTGCTATCTTAGCTATGGCATATGGTTCGTTGGTGTATTCAAGAGGGGAGGTGAGTAAATAATTTTCTTTTATGGGTTGTTCACTATTTTTAGGGTATATACACGAGCTGCCTAAAAAGACTAATTTTTTCACATTATGTTCATAGCTTTGTTGTATTATGTTGTTTTGTATTTGTAAATTATCGTAAATAAAATCTGCTCTGTAAATATTATTTGCCATTATGCCGCCAACTTTTGCCGCAGATAAAAAAACGTATTCGGGCTTATGTGTGTTGAAAAATTTTTTTACGGTTTCTTGATTTCGCAAATCGTATTCGGAGTGGGGGCTAAACACAAAATTGTTATATCCTTTTTTTTGTAAATTTTTTAAAATTGCACTTCCCACCAAGCCTTTGTGTCCGGCTATATATATTTTTGAATTTTTTTTCATTTTTCTATTGTTTAAAAATTTCTTGCAAATATATAATCAAAATATTTATTTCTTTTTTTTGAATACTGCTATCGGCTATCTTATTTATTTTAGATTAAAAAAACTCTAAAACTTTACACATTAAATTGTATGCTAAAAATAAGTTTCCTTAAAGCGGTTTAGATTTCTTTGTCTTGATTGCAAATGTAGTTCGTTCGGGATATGCAATTCTCAGGGAGTTTATTTTTTCGCTACGTTTTTTTATTTTTTTTAAAGACAGAGATAGGGCATAGTATACAAAGGGTTTGTCTATTACAATACATTTCAAAATAAAAATAGAAGTTATATTTTTTTATAATGTGAAAAAAATGTCAGATTTATTATTTACATTTGTATCTTTCGATTTTATACGGTATCATTTGTTAAGAATACTTGATTATTTGCAAGGCAAAGTGTTTACTTCTGTAAATTTAACTTTACTTCTTGTAAAATAAGCTTTACAAAACTGTTGGTTTTTCTTCCCTTTTTTGTCAAGTTACTAATTCCATGGCTTAATAGATTTTCTAATGCATATTTCGGGTTAAAAGGAGAAATAAATGGTCAAGTAATAACTTTTCTAAATATTGATATGTAAGCAGGGGGCAGCAGGTAACACCAGTTATTTATATTTTCCCTGAAAAGATTAAATTTGCAAAGTATAGTAAATACGGCTTACGCTTTTAAGTGTTTTGAAGGTACTTGTTTCAAAACCGCCACAGCATATATACGCAATCCGTTGTGCGTCATTGTACAACGACCATACAGGAATTTAAAATGGATAAACCAATTTTGGATAAGAACATTTCGCTAAAAGATTTCAACGATTTTTATTGGCTGAAAAAGGAGCTTGTTCACTTTTGTAGAACAATAGGAATTTCAAGTACAGGCGGAAAAATTGAAATATCTAATAGAATTCGTACTTATTTATCGACCGGCGAAATTGTTAAGCAAGTAAAACACACCCATAAGATTAAGTCGAAGTTTGATTGGACGAATGAGGTTTTGACAAAACGAACAGTGATTACAGACAGCTATAAAAACTGCAAAAACGTGAGGAATTTTTTCATTCAAGAAATTGGTATTCATTTCAAGTTCAATGTCATTTTTATGAAATGGATGAAAGAAAACATCGGGAAAACTCTTGGTGATGCGGTAATCGAATGGGAACGAATTGAAACCTTGAAAAAAGACCGCAATTATGTTAGTGAGATAGCACCTCAATTTGAGTACAACAGACATATGAGAGCATTTTTGAAAGACAATCCGAACCTATCAAGTAAAGATGCTATGAAATTTTGGAAGTTAAAAAGTTCTCAAAGAGGTTCAAATGAATATGATAAAAAGGATTTAGGCTTGGACTAGATAATGTTGCATTTTGCCATTGCTGATTATTTTTATTTATTGTTACTAATTTCAAAAATTCTTACTTGAGTTAGTAAAAGAATTTACCTTTGGTAAACAGACAATACCAAATAATGTTTGCCAACCGACATTTTTACGTGGATTTTACGTTAGGCTGTTTTTTCAATAGAGAAAATAAAAAACGGCTGTTCTATATAACTGCGACTGTTGTAGAGCATTTGAATAAAACCATTAAATTGAGTAATGAATATTAAACAAGTTAAAAATCAACGATTAACAAAGCAAGATTTTGTAATTGGGACTATTATTGCTTGTGTTTTAATGATTGCGTTTACTCTTGGAAGTTCCGGAATGAGTTTGATTGCAACCTTTGTTATCGGGCTTATTTTGGCTTGGAGTTTATTTGCATATTTGTATTTGAAAAGAATAGACCTTCCCGACTTAAATGTGTTCTTGCCGGTATATCTTTTGACTTTGGGCTGGCAGTTTTTCCATTTTTCAGAAGAATTTGTAACAAACTTTCAAGAAGTATTTCCAAAAATCTATGGAGGACAGCCATACACAGACAATATTTTTGTGGCATTTAATATGTCCGCTTATTTTGTGTTCATTGTAACACCTGTTTTGGTTTACTTTAAAGGACTGAAATTTTTCTTCATGCCAATGTTATTCTTTATTGTTTATGGAGCAATGGGCAATGCTATTTCGCACACTTGGTGGAGAATTTACTTTGGAGAATATTTCCCGGGATTTTATACTGCTCAACTTTATTGGATACTTGCGCCTATTTTGTTGGCAATGCTTTTGAAATCAAAAAAAGTAACAGTAATTTTTATAACAGTTTTTTCAGTAATTTTAATAACAACATTAAACTTTTTAATAAAATAATAAACCTCCTACAATATTTTGTATAAGCAATAGCGGTTCAGTTGTTTAATTAAAATTTTGTATAATTTACTCGTAAAATTTTATTTTAGATTGCATTTTTATCTACTACCCATATATTTAAACGTAGTGTATAATTATAATGAAGACCATAGCAACCATATTATTAATAACAACATCTTTCTTTTCTGTTAAAAGTCAGATTTTGCCTGATAAGATAAAGATTGTACGGAATACATTTGAGTATTCAGTTTTTATTGATACAGTGAAATTGTATAAATCTGATACAATTATATTGACTAATAAAAGAAAGATTTTAAAGTTGTTGGCGGAATTAGAAAAATATGATAACGAAGAACAATTATTAGAAAAATTTGAAATAAATACGGCTTATATTCGTAATTATCCCAATAAAGTTATAAAACTGTATGATGGTAAGAGGAAATTTGATTGGAATGAAAAACAAAGAAAATTTATCTTAGAGAAAATTAATGACAGCAACCTGTGTAGGGCAGAATTAAATAATTACATATCGAACTATACACCGAAAAATAAACATCGTCTACTTTACATTTATAGATTTCTAAGATTTCGCAGAGCAGTAATTTGTGGATTGGGTAGACCAACTTATCGAAGCGAATTTATTATTTCACTTTATTCCGAAAACAATGTAACAAATAAATTCATTTCAAGTAGACGTACGTCAGGATATTATTTCCCATATAAAGACTTGTCCGGTAGAGTTGTATATAATTATAAGATTGATAAACAACTGAGTGATATATTCAAGCAAAAAAACAAGATTGAAGCGCCATTGAAAGGAAAAGAATTGCTTAAATACATTTTAAATCAAGTTGTAAACAAAAATTTGCGAGAGCTTTATAAATTTAGTGCATGCTCATACGAAAATGAAATTTCGGAATTATTGACTGATTTTAAAATAGTTTCAACTGAAGAATTATGTAGCAGAGGCAGATACATTGGGGATGAACCAAAGACAATAAAAATTACTCTTAAAAATGAATACATGTTGCCAAATGTTCAAATTCAATTTCTTGCCTCAGTAGTTGGTAATTCAATTTATTCAAGAGACAGCATTAAAACTAAATACCAACAGGTTTTAAATAAATTACAATCATTGGATTTCATTACAGAGTATTTGAAAAATGATACAAGCGCAATTCTTGATATTTATTTCTTTAATAATTCCACAATCAATGAATATAGCATATTCAATATAAATAAAACACCGGAAAAATGGAAAAGACATGACAAATATGTAGAGAGTTTAAAACAGAATGAAAAATCGGATATAAAATCATCGCTTGATATAAAAAAATCTATTGAATTTTCTCAAAGATATGAATGTGGTTGTAACTTACGTAAAGAAAAATCATTCTTTAACGATGCTATCTTTTTTGAAATAAGAAGCTCTATAAATCCAAGTTCGATCTGGTTCTTATTGCCTGACAATACAGTTCTTTTATATCATTTAGACACATATCAGCTTGAAGGTGCTCGTGTGCTAAATAAAGATTTAAACAACATGATAAGTGATATATATTTACCTTTTGCCTGTTTATTATTCAATGACAAAGGAGAATTGATAAAAAAATAATTACATGTATATGCAAAATAGGGATAACAGTAGTAAATTCAAGGGGTATAGCTCGCTTCAATTTCTCAAAGGTTTGATAGATTTGAATTACTCAAGCTCTTACTTTGTATACCCGACTACCGTTGTGTATAATGCGATAGATAGTAAACAAAATTATTAACAAATAAATTAAACCCGAATTATGTAATAAAAAATATTTATGTACAACACAAGGGTATAAATAATGCGGGTAAAATAGGACTTCAAAAAGTTGTTCCATCTAGTCCGCACTTTTGCTTTTATTTTGTATCTTTGGAAGTGTGAAAAGTAAAAGACAGCAAGTGCTACGAGCCGTGCAGATTTGAAAACTATTGCTTTCAAATCTCGCACTATTCATACACTGCGACCGTTACCTGCAATGTTAAAAAGTTACAACAAGTATATTTTGTCCCATTTTTTTACTATTTTTGGGACAAAATATTTTAGATGTCAGTATTAAAAGAAATAGAGTCAATATTACAAACGAAAAAGCACGGAGAGATTTTGTTTATAGCCGATTTCTTAGAAGTTAGTGATTATGATACCGTAAGAAAATCTTTGCAAAGGCTTACAGAACAACAAAAGCTAATTCGTCTGGCAAAAGGGATTTATTATTATCCTAAAAATGATAAGTTATTAGGAGTAATCTATCCTTCTGCTGAACAAATAGGAAATGCCATTGCAAAAAGAGATAAAGCTCGAATTGTTCCAACAGGAATGTATGCGATGTTTCGATTAGGGTTTACCAATCAGGTGCCTATGAATATTGTCTATTTAACAGATGGTTCTGCTCGAAAAATTAATATTAACAAACAGAGTATCACTTTCAAAAAAACAAGTCCGAAGAATTTAAGTGCAAAAAATAAAATTAGTCACTTGATAATTCAGTCCTTACGGGCTATTGGTAAGGACAACATAAGTGAATCGCACATTTCTAGAATAAGAAAAATCATTAACGAGAGTGAAAAAAGAGATGAAATACAAGAAGATATGACATTTGCTCCTGTTTGGATAAGAAAAATAATTTTAAACCTTATAAGCAATATTGAAGATGAAAAATTGGCTTAATTTATCAAAACAGAAGCAAATAGATTTGTTTAATCA
>PDWJ01002415.1_pt1 | contig 19956 bp, 16 predicted proteins | sample 1430881 | NCBI WGS metagenome assembly PDWJ01 (sample SAMN01162460, study PRJNA174530) | Oral metagenome, whole genome shotgun sequencing project. | biome: Marine environment; feature: Marine mammal; material: Swab sample of the gingival sulcus; isolation source: swab sample of gingival sulcus...
CCCAATTTTACCATATACACAAACATTACCGCCATAGCAATGGATGTAACTATCACCAAGAACGACTGCATACCCTTCATGGTACTGAAGGCAGCCCCAGTATTTTCTGTATAAGTAAAGTGGAGCACCCCATCTATCAATGGATAGGTTCTGTTTCCCTTTAAATATAGTTCTGCAAGGTATTTTGTATATTGATCAAGAGCTATAGCAATAAAAACCACTAAAGATATAACCACCTACTATCCTCCCAAAATTTTTCTAATCTACTTTTCTATAATCGCCTTTATGTACTTTATTTTTTTCCCCTGTTCTAGGTACTTTTTCTCGTATTCAGTCATTATAATATCCCTGTCATGAGAGTGTAGGTCTTCTGTTTTTTCATCGACCACAAAACCCGCTTCAACAAACTCTTCTAAGGTAAACTCGTACATACCATCGTGGTCTGTCTTAAATTCAAATATTCCCCCAGGGAGGAGGACGTTTACATATCTGTCCAAAAATCCCTTGTGGGTCAGTCTCCTCTTGGCGTGTCTATTCTTAGGCCAGGGGTCTGAAAAATTAAGATATATTTTTGAAACCCTAGGTTCTGAAAATAGGTTCTCGATATCTTCTATCCTGCCCCTTACAAATCTTATGTTAGAAAGCCCTTCTTCATCGGCAATTTTTACAGCCTTTAAAAGAAGTTCTTCCTTGAATTCAAATGCCATAAATCGTTTTTCGGGATACAATCGGGCAAGGCTTAGAGAAAAACCTGAACAACCAGAACCTAATTCTATCTCTAATTCCTTGTCCCCCGCAAAATCAGATACTTCCCTTTGCAAATCTGAAGACCTGCCTTCAACTGACAGGTCTCCATATTCTATAATCAAATCCTTATAGACGAGGTATTTCTCCATCGCCCCTGGCTTTTTTCTTCTTCTCACTATTCTTTATCTCCATGTAGTCCGCCCTCAGAATAGTAGTTTGCAGCATTCCAGAGCATATATTCATCAACCCCATTATCTTTAAGAGCCCTTATCTGCTCCATTATTTCATGTGGACCATAATCTATGTAACCATCAACCCAAGTAGCGGTAAAGTCCTGTATCCAAGGTCTTAACTTGGCAGGAGTGTATAGGTTGTTATTTCTAGATATCGCATCTTTTATTGAACCATCTATACAAGCGTAGGGGTTAGCATCGGGAACTGCGAGCCCAAAGTTATTAGGACCGTAATGCGATGGATACATCATAGGTGCAACGTAGTCAACTACGTTTACCAAAGATTCCCAGTGTTGACCAATGTTCTGGTCATCTAAGGCAGATGCCATCCAGCCGAATAAGTCAGCAGTTACGTATACTTCTTTTTTAGAGAGTCTCCTGTGCGCCTCTTTCAAAAAGTTGTGAACCGCTAAGCTCTTTGTTTCGTTTAATTCGTTGTGGAAGTCCAAGCTTTCATCCGTACTAGAGCTAGTTGCAGGGAACCTAACATAGTCAAACTGGATTTCATTAAAACCTAAGTCAGCGCATTCTTCTGCCAAAGATATATTATAATCCCAAAGGTTTCTGTTATAAGGGCTAGACCAATAGACACCGTCGCCATCAGAATAAAGCCCACCGCCATCTTTGTACTGAAGTGCTTCGTCGGGGTGCTTCTTTGCGTAAGTTGAGCCCTTAAAAGTAACTATCCTAGCTACAAGGTAGATATCCTCGTCCTTTAATTTTTTTATAAGTCCCTCTATATCATCTATCATAGCATTTGCATTTTCTTCAGGCATATATTTTGCACCAGCGTCCGATTTAAATAACAGGTACCCACTATCATCCTTTACATCAATTACAAAGGTATTTATATCAGTAGTCCTAGCCAAATCGATTAAATAGTCTAAGAGACCAGCTCCATTTGCCGCGGCTCCCAAAGAAACGTAAACACCCCTGACCTTTATAGGGGGGTTGCTTTCGTATTCAGTTTTAGGATACGGTTCGTAAGACACTCCTTCAACTGGGTATTCAATAAAATCGTATAATTCTGGATAAACCTCATCGGCTGACACATACTGATTAGATGGCTTTCCTTCTACAGATTTTAATTCATAGGCTACAACACGTTTTTCAACGCTTGGCGCAGCCTCCGTAGATTCTTGATTAGAATCCGCATCTTCTGATTCTTGATCTGACTCAGAATCTTCCTCATTGGACTCTACAACAACTTCTTCGTATATCTTTCTTTTTATAACTATGCTTCCCTTGTGTGGCGCTTCAACAGCTGTCTCAGAGTTAAAATCTGGTCCATCGTATAGCATAGCATTTCTTCCACAATAAAAGGTCTTTGCCTTAAGAGACTCTGCCTTCTGACTCTCTATATCAATATTTTTTATCTCTACTGACTTTTTGAAGGCAGCTTTTTTATCTGCAATCTTCTGAGCAGTTATATCCTCTTTAGAACCAGCTTGAGAAGAACCAGACGATCCCGAATCATCTCCCCCACAAGCGCTAAAAACAAACAAGAACACAACCACCATAACTACACTTATAATTCTTTTCATTTGTATATTCTTTACCTTTCTTACTTGCTATTTTAATATTGATAATAGCAAACATTGACATTTAAAAAACCCAAGAACGCCTTATCACACATTCAGACTAGGACAACCCTCAGATACCCAAGAACGCCTTAAAACTCATTCAGACTAGGGTGACACCTCAGATACCCAATAACACTTTAAAACTCATTCAGACTAGGGTGACACCTCAGATACCCAAGAACGCTCTAAAACTCATTCAGACTAAGATAAATGGATGAGATTCTAGGAACTAGCAAATTTTTAGCTCGTAGTGTACTAAAAACGTACATGAGAGATAAAAATTTGCGTATTCCGACGAAGGTCGCCATTTATCGACGTCTGAATTAGATGTTGGCTCTATAAGCCCCCCCTATTATAAAATTCCCCGGAGTTCCTAGCCTATCTATATCTTCGTCCAATACCCAGACTCCTCCAAATCCTTCAGAGCTCATCGCTACCTTGAAGTACAGCATAGCTATTCCAGCTTCTAGGTATGCAAGTCTGTTATCTTCGTATCCGTCATCTGCGTTTATAGCTAGAAGGATATATTCTTTGCCTATTACAAATCTCCATGGTTGCCTGTTCAAGCTAGATGGAGCAAACTTCATATAGTGAAAAGCCTCAAAGTAACCTCTTTGCTCTAACTCTTCAGCTTCAGCTTCTTCACCAAATGTTCCCATATATACAAAGTCGCTTGTAGACATTCTAGAGCTTACCTTTTCGTCACTACCGTATTCCACACTTTGCTGGGCGGTTCTCTTTTGAGAAGACCCTCCAAATATAGATGCTAGGAATGATGGCTTTTCTGGATATCCCAGTGCAAGTATACAAGCTACACTATAAGGTGCTTCTACACCCAACAACTCAGATATCTTATCTTCGTTTGAATTAGTGCTTATCCAACAAGAACCAATCTCTTGCTCAGCAATTCCTAATGCAAGCCATTCAGCTGAATATCCAGCAGCTTTGAGGTTTTCGCTACCTTCTTTAACTACTAAAACAAGATAGTGCGGAGCCTTTATCATAACGCCACCATAACCAGCTATACCTTCTAATTTATTTGCAAAATTTGATCCGTCTTCAAAAAGTTTATATCCCAGGCCATCATCAGAACATAGCTTTGGCATACTTTCGAGTTTTTCTTTAAGCATGCTTAAGTCATTGGAATTTAATTTCTTGTTAGAAAAGTCCCTTGTTGACTTCCTCTTTTTTATAACTTTTTTCATCATTTTAACAGTTCCTCTCTGTCACTTCTTAAAAACACCAAAACAAGGACTCCTTTATAAAGAGGCCTCTTCGTAAAGTACATAATATCATAATAAGAACTAATTGTACAAAAAAAAAATAATAACAGGAATAAACAGAAATTATAATAAGAACCATATATGCCTATTGCTTATTAGACTCTTTCTAATGTATAATTGTTTCTAAAGAAGATTTTACAAAGATGTTCTAAATCTACGCGAAATACAAATAAACTATTTGTAAAGGAGATTCATTATGGGAAAAGCAATTAAGGCAGGCTGCGGAGTATCAAAAAAGAAGGCTCCCGCAGTTGAAGTTAAGGAAGAAGTTAAGGTAATGGCCAATGAGGAGGAAAAAACTATGATTAAAGTAGGAGCACCGGCACCAGATTTTACACTTCAAGCTTATCACAAAGGCGAATTTAAACAATATTCACTATCAGAATTCAAGGGTAAATGGGTTCTACTATGCTTCTACCCTGGCGATTTTACCTTCGTTTGAGCAACTGAGGTATCAGCAGTTGCTGATAGGTATAGCGAACTACAAGGATTAGATGTAGAAGTTCTATCTTGCAGTGTAGACAGTATATTTGTACACAAAGTATGGAACGAAGTAGAGCTTACAAAAATGGTTGATGGAGGTATTCCATATCCAATGGTTTCAGACCAATCAGGAGAAGTTGGCTCTATGTACGGTGTATATGACGAAAAAGCTGGTGTAAACATGAGGGGAAGATTTATAATCGACCCAGATGGAATCGTTCAAGGCTATGAAGTCTTAACTCCTCCAGTAGGAAGAAATGTTAACGAAGCAGTAAGACAGCTCAAGGCATTCCAGTTAGTAAGAAAGTCAGCTGGCGGAGAAGCTACTCCATCAGGATGGCAAGAAGGCGGAATCACTTTAAAACCAGGTCCAGATTTGGTTTCTAATGTATGGAAAGCATGGACTGTTAAGGATTTAAAAAAGTAAACTAAGTTAAAAATATGATTACAAATGTGGGGGGCTGACTAGCATAACGCAGCTAGCCCCTCAACTTTGTTAGCAAAAACAGAAAAAACAGCTCTTAACCTAAGTGATAGCAAAGGTTATAGGGCTTTATTTTTTTATGAAACCTATAGAAAAATAAATATTATTCAACGCTTGAGATATCTTTTACATCTTCAATGTATAATAGATATTGCGAACGGGAAAAAAACATTTTATAAAGGTTTGTATTTTTTTAAAAATTGTGGTATTTCTATTGAACGAAAAGATATTTATAATCTAAAAAATTTCGGAATGCGATAAAAATAATCGGAGGTTTTCAATGTTTAAAATAGCGATTTGCGACGACGAGTTGATATCCGAAAATAAAGTAAATATATTGATAATAACATTTTTTATAATAGTTATATTAGTCGGAGTATTACTTACCTCTAGAGCAAGCAAACACAGCATAGAACTCTATACCTATAACGGAAATTTAAGCACAGAAGAACAAGTAGAATATATTAAACATAACACTCCTATACTTACCGAAGACGATATAGAAACCTATAATTTAAAAGACAATAAACTGTTTTTTAAAGACGAACTAATCAAAGAAGGGGAATCTAGGATAAAAAATGATAAAAAACAACAGAACCCAGAAACCGCCTATGGGTTTATCAATGGTGGCTCAAAAACATTAAATGTAGAAAAAAATACAAAGTTCTTATTAGCCGTAGATAAAAATATAATATATGCAGGACACTTTGCAGATTCAATGGTTTCAAGTTCATTAAATCAAGGAATAGTTATCTACGAATTTATTGATGCAAGGGGTTTAGAAATTAAATATAACAAAGATATTTATGAAGGGGATAAAACGCCTGACCCTAGGGATTCCAAATTATTTATAAACGCCCTTAAAGATATGAATTTGATTAGCGAAAAAAAAGAAGATAAATCAGAATCACACGAAGAAAAAAATCACTCCCCTAGGCTATCAAAAGAAGCTATTGAAAACGCCGTATTTGAAATAGAGATGAGAGAACTAGAAACTAAAGATCAAGAACATTACCACTCTGTAGTTGTAGATTGTTTAAAATACTTTCATGAAGATGATGAAGTAGTAGCCATATGTTGGGTAAATTCAGAATCCTATTCTTTTTCAGAAGGAATATTTGAATCTCAAACAGGATCTAGCATGCCTATAGAATACAGATTTTTAAATGAAAATGGCTTATCTTTAAAAACCCAAATGCTTGCAGAAGATGGATCATACTATACAAAATCCCTAAAGAAAATGGCACGTGGAGATAAAGAGCTTGAAGATATTCTATTCTCCTACCCGCCTAATCCAAATAGTGAAAAGCAAAACGAGGCATACGATGCTAAGATGAAAACTCTGCGCTTTTATGCGGAAATAAAAGGATTAAAAAACTTTACTTATTCTGTAGATGAAATACCTGGATATGATAAAGATGTCTTTATATTTGAAAACATGGAAAATCAGCCAGAGGGAACTATATCAATAGTTAAAAAAGATGATTTTGAAAAAGCAAAAGACAGCATAGGGAAAGGAAACTGGCCATACTATGAGGGGGTTAATCTTCACATAGAATCTGGTATAGTTACAAAAGCTACATTTGATACATTCAAAAATGAATAAGCTAAGTTTCCGGAAGAAGATTTGGAAAAAGCCAAGTTTGAAATAAGGAAAGCAAAATAGCCAAAATGCCAATCCCTGAAATTACACCTTAAAACAGCAATAGTTCTAAATATCGTAATATTCAGACTTCCAAACTAAAATACTTCAATTTATTTTAAGTTCAAATATGACGCTGTATAAGACTTACCTATATAGTTCTCAGCCACATATTCTGGTGTCCCCTTTGCTATAACCTCTCCGCCCTTATCTCCACCATCTGGACCCAAATCTATTATATAATCCGCACACTTTATTACATCCAGATTGTGTTCTATAACTATTACGGTGTTTCCACCATCCACCAAGCGTTTAAGCACTTCTACCAGCTTGTGAACGTCGGCTATATGGAGTCCAGTAGTAGGTTCGTCTAATATATATAAGGTTTTCCCCGTGCTCCTCTTTGAAAGCTCTGTTGCAAGCTTTATTCGCTGAGCTTCTCCCCCTGATAGTTCAGTAGAAGGTTGACCGAGCTTTATATATTCAAGACCTACGTCTATTAAGGTTTCAAGCTTCCTCTTTATGGACGGAACAGCCTCAAAAAATTCATAGGCTTGGTGAACCGTCATATCCAATACTTCTGAGATGTTCTTTCCCTTGTATTTCACCTCTAGGGTTTCCCTATTATACCTCTTGCCCTTACAAACCTCACAGGGAACATAGACATCTGGCAAAAAGTGCATTTCTACCTTGATAAGTCCATCACCCTTACAAGATTCGCAACGCCCACCTTTTACGTTAAAACTAAAACGCCCTTTTTTGTAACCCCTAGCCTTAGCAGAGGGAACTCCCGCAAAAAGATCCCTAATCTTGTCAAAAAGTTTGGTGTAGGTTGCTGGATTAGAACGAGGAGTCCTTCCGATGGGAGATTGGTTTATCTCTATAATCTTATCTATGTTTTCATAGCCTAAAATCTCCAAATGTTTTCCCGGTCTTATTTTTTTTGACCTTCCTATTTTGGAAACCAATCCCTTATACAATACCTCATTTACTAGAGAGCTCTTTCCAGAACCTGAAACTCCTGTAACTGCTGTAAATAATCCAAGTGGAAAATCTACATCGATTTTTTTTAAATTATTTTCAGCAGCTCCTCTAACACTTATGTAACCAAGGTCTGTTCCCCGCCTCTTTTCAGGAACAGCAATAACTTTTCTGCCAGATAAATATGCCCCAGTTATAGATTCTTCACAGGCAATTATGTCATCGATACTTCCCTCTGCAACTACGTATCCACCTCTTTCTCCCGCTTCAGGTCCCATATCTATTATGTAATCACAGAATCTTATAGTGTCCTCATCGTGTTCAACCACTACAAGTGAATTTCCAAGGTCTGTGAGGTTTCTAAGTGTCTGAAGAAGCATTGCGTTGTCCTTCTGGTGGAGGCCGATAGATGGTTCATCCAGTATATACAAGACCCCGCATAGGGCTGAACCTATCTGTGTAGCGAGCCTTATTCTCTGAGATTCTCCACCGGATAGGGTTCCAGCAGCCCTAGATAGGGTAAGGTATCCAAGCCCTACATCATCTAAAAAACTAAGTCTTGAAATTATTTCCTTTAATATGGGTTCTGCTATCTCCCTTTTTCCTTGGGGAAAATCCAATCCATCTATAAATAATTTGCAATCCTTAACTGATAAATTAGTTAGTTCTATTATGTTTATCCCACCTATTCTAACAGCTAGAACATCATCTTTTAACCTATTTCCAGAGCATTTTTCACAAGGAGTTATAGACATAAACTGCTCAATCCAAGCCCTCATGACATCAGAAGAGGTCTCCAAGTGACGCCTTTCTAGATTATTAATAATACCCTCAAAAGGCTTTTGATAGCGCCTTTTCCTTCCCCCAAAGCGACTCTTGTATTTAAAGTCTATTTTTTTTCTCCCAGTACCGTAAAAGATTTCATCTTTTAGTTCCTGTGGATAATCACAAAATGGAGTGTCTATACTAACCCCAAATGTTTCTAAAAGTGACTCCATAAGGCTAGAATAGTAGGTCCCGTCTAAATTACTGCTATATGTTGATATAGCTCCCTCCCTGTATGATAGGTTCTCGTCAGGAACTACTAGGTCTATATCTACACGAAGTTTTTCACCAAGACCCTTACATTCATCACACGCACCATATGGAGAGTTAAAGGAAAACATCCTAGGTTCCATCTCAAGAATCCCGCTTCCATGTTCAGGGCATGAAAAATTTGTGCTATACAGGGTTTCTTCACCACCTACAATCGACGCCAACACTATGCCATCAGTAAGTGAAAGCGCTATCTCTATTGAATCAGATAACCTATTTCTGATTCCTTCTCTTATGACAATCCTATCTACAATTACATCTATACTGTGTTTTTTGTTTTTCTCTAGGTCTATATCCTCGGACAGATTTCTAACTTCTCCATCTACCCTAACCCTTACAAAGCCCTGCTTACTAAGGCTCTCAAAGAGCTTTTTGTGCGTACCCTTTGAGCCCCTCTCCGCGGGGGCTAGTATCTGAAGCTTGGTACCATCCTCAAACTGCATTATCTTGTCTACAATCTCATCCACAGACTGCCTATCTATAACCCGCCCACAAATAGCACAATGAGCAGTTCCTGCCCTTGCGTATAAGAGCCTCATATAGTCATATATCTCAGTGACTGTTCCAACTGTAGAACGGGGATTCCTATTAGTAGTCTTTTGGTCTATGGAGATAGAAGGGGATAGACCTTCTATAGATTCAACATTTGGCTTGTCCATCTGACCTAAGAACTGCCTAGCATAGGCTGATAGGCTCTCTACATACCTACGTTGCCCTTCTGCGTACAGGGTATCAAAGGCTAAAGAGCTCTTCCCAGATCCTGATATGCCAGTGACTACAACAAATTTATCCCTAGGTATGTCGAGGTCAATATTCTTTAAGTTATGTTCCCTTGCCCCTCTTATTTTTATAATGTTCTTTTCCAAAATTTTTCCTCTCAAAATGCAATTTATATTCTATATTACTTTTTTAATCTTTCAATTTCATCTCTTAAAGTAGCTGCCCTTTCAAACTCTAGGGCATCTGCAGCGATCCTCATTTGAAGCTTTAATTCCTCTATAAGTTCTGCTTTCTCACCAACGCTGAGTTTAACTGTATAATCATCTTCACTCTCAACTTCTTTAGTTGCCTCAATAACTTCCCTAACTGCCTTTTTTATACTCTCTGGTGTTATGCCATTATCGTCGTTATACTTTGATTGCTTGTCCCTTCTTCTGTTTGTCTCATCGATGGCACTCTGCATGGATCTGGTTATACTGTCTGCATACATTATTACCCTACCATTTACATTTCTAGCAGCACGGCCTATTGTCTGGATAAGGGACGTTTCTGAACGGAGAAATCCCTCCTTATCCGCATCTAATATAGCAACCAAGCTGACCTCTGGAATATCCAAACCTTCTCTCAAGAGATTTATTCCTATTAAGGCATCAAATTTGCCCACTCTTAGGTCTCTTATTATCTCCATTCTCTCTATTGTATCTATATCTGAGTGCATATACCTGACCCTGAGACCTAGCTTTTCATAATAATCTGTAAGATCTTCTGCCATTCTCTTTGTAAGGGTTGTAACCAGTATTCGTTCTCCTTTACTCGCTCTAATATTTATCTCTGAATAAAGGTCATCAACCTGAGATTTAGTAGGCCTTACTTCTATGATTGGATCCAGCAATCCCGTTGGCCTTATTATCTGCTCTGTAATGGTAGTAGACTTATCCCTTTCGTACTTGGCTGGAGTGGCACTCATATATAATACCCTGTCAGTCAAATCCTCAAATTCTTGAAAATTGAGTGGTCTATTATCTAAGGCAGAAGGAATTCTAAAACCAAATTATACAAGGTTGGTCTTCCTAGACCTGTCACCTTTGTACATAGCCCCTATCTGTGGAATTGTGGCATGAGACTCATCTATTACTATAAGAAAATCTCTTGGGAAGTAGTCTATTAGAGTACTAGGTCTCGACCCAACAGTCCTGCCCTCTAATATCCTAGCGTAATTTTCTATACCAGAACAAAACCCCAGTTCCCTTAACATCTCAATGTCGTAGCGAGTCCTTTCCCTTATCCTCTGCGCCTCGATAAGCTTATTTTCAGACTCGAATTTTTTTATCTGAGCATTCATTTCAGCTTCTATGTCTTTTATTGCATTTTCCATACTCTCTGGGTCTTTAACATAGTGACTCGCAGGAAATACAACGGCATGGGTCCTCTCCGCAATTATCCTTCCTGTGAGCGGATCTATTTCACGAATTCTATCTATCTCATCCCCAAATAGTTCTATCCTTATCGCCTTTTCGCTTCTTGCTGCGGGTATAACCTCTATTACATCCCCCCTAACCCTAAAGGTTGTCCTTACAAAGTTAAGGTCATTCCTAGTGTACTGTATATCCACAAGGCGTTTTATTATCTCATCCCTAGGTTTTTCCATACCTACCCTAACGGATAGTGCCATGTTTTTATAGTCTATCACATCTCCCAAACCATATATACAGGATACCGACGCTACAACTATTACGTCTTCCCTTTCGAATAGAGCCGCTGTAGCGGAGTGCCTTAGTTTATCAAGTTCTTCATTTTGAGACGAATCCTTTTCTATATAGGTATCGGTCTGAGCAACATACGCCTCAGGTTGGTAATAATCATAATAGCTCACAAAGTATTCAACGGCATTATTTGGAAAAAATGCCCTTAGCTCGCTAGCTAGCTGGGCTGCAAGCACCTTATTATGGGCAACCACAAGTGTAGGCTTTTGAAGTTTTTCTATTACATTTGCAACTGTGTATGTCTTTCCAGATCCCGTTGCACCAAGAAGAGTAACGTGCTTTTCGCCACGTTCAAATGCAGATGTTATATCTTCTATAGCTTCAGGCTGGTCTCCCTTTGGAGAATATTCAGATACAAGGTTAAATTTTTTGTCCATTTTCACCATCCAATAATCATAAATTCTAAAACATTATAACACACAAAAAATAAAAAAAGAACATACGTTCTTTAGAGCGTTGACAAAGTCAACGATATGCAGGCTTTCGAAAACGCCTTAGTTCTAGGAACTAACAAAATTTAGGCTCGCAGTGTACTAAAAGCGTACATAAGAGACTGGATTTTGTGTATTCCTAAAGAAATTAGGGGTTTGTCGATAGTCTGGGGAACGTATGTTCCTTTCAGTTTTCCCTTGAACCCCTATTTAATAAAAAAAGAGTGCTAAAAAACTGCACTCAAAGCCTACACTTATATTATTGACAAAAGCCTAAACTCCATCTATACTCTCAAAGGTCTTTGTAGCCCATTGAACCGCATTACAATACGCACTAGATACCTTAAACATAAGATCCTTATCTGATAGGATGTGTTCAAAGTTTTTATCAAATGAGCCATCTTCATATTGACGAATAAAGTCAATTAGAGTATTCAAATCCCCACCTTCTCCTAAAAGTGCTTTTTTTAAAGGTTGAGAAAACGGAAGCTGTTCTACCACTTCATTCATTTGTTTGTCTAGTAAAGCATCTATAACTGAAAACATGCCAAGCATAAATGATTCAGAGGGATTAGTATTAAAAATCCTATTCTTAGCCAGACCTTCAGCTAGCTTAGCTCGTATGAGAGATATTCTTACAAGTTCAGAGGGTTTATTGCCTCTGACCTCTTTCATCATAAGCATTGAAACCCAAAACTTTAAGTCATTCAATCCAATATAGGTTAGCGCCCTCTTTATAGAATCTACATTCTCTTCAAAACGCTTATTACCAGCCAATCTTAAAACCTTGTAGGCTAGGTCAATGTTGCTTTCAAATATTCTAGAAAGCTCCCTATAGGAAGGTTCTTCTTTTTCAAGTTCACTTAGGATCATAGTATACTGCGCTGTACTAGAAACCTTCTGTTCAGATTTTCCAACAATATATGGTTTTTGGAAAAAGTATCCTTGGAACAAGTGGAATCCCATTTCCTTTGCCAAGAGAAACACCTCTTGAGTTTCTACCTTCTCTGCGAGGATTATCTTTTTATCCCTAAGCGCCTTTTTCACATCCTCCCCTAGAGTTTCAAGAGGGGTCTTTAATAGGTCAAATTTTATAATATTTGCATACTCTACTAAGGGATACGTATCATAATCATTTTCAAAGTCATCCAAGACTATCCAATATCCACTTTTCTTTAGTTTTTTTATCCGACTTATTATCTCTGGCGTTATTTTTACAGTCTCCAAGATTTCAATGGCTAAGCTCGAAGAATCTAAAACAAACTTTACATCTGAAAGGAGCATTTCGTCGTCAAAATTGACAAAAGCCTTTTTATTCCCCGTTATCAAATCCATTCCCTGTTCGAACACACCTGCTAACACAGTTGCTGTAGCAGATTTTCTAGACGATAAACCAAAGTTTGAAGAGTCTATAGAAGATCTAAATAAAAGCTCATAAGAATACACTTGCATATTAGTGTTAAATATCGGTTGCCTTGCGATATACATAGTCTCTCCTAACAGATTATTTATGTTCTATTTAAAAGAAATCGTTTGCAAAAACGATTCTGCCAAAATTTTATCACTTTAATTAACATATATCAATAATTTAAAAACTATATATTTAAAAAAAACGAAGAATTTATAATCCCCCGTTTTAAATCATAATACAATTAAATTAAATATTTTTGAAATCCTACTTCATCTTTGGTCTAGCCCCAAGCTCAACTTCTATCACAACTTTATCACTACCATTCCTTATAAGTGTAACCTCTACTTTGTCGCCGACAGTCTTAGATTTTATTATATCTGCCAAGTAATCCCACGCCGGTGTTTCTTGAGAATCTATAGCAATTATAACGTCATCGACCATTAATCCAAACTTTTCAGCAGCACTATCTTCAACTATTCCTAAGATTTGAACTCCCGTATCCATGCCAAATTCATTTCCTGGGGTTAAGCCTACAGTATTTCCCTCTATTCCCAAGAACGCCCTCTCAACTTCACCATTTTCTAAAATCTGAGTAACAATGGTTCTAACGTCATTAGAAGCGATTGCAAAACCAAGCCCTTCAACCCCCGTTTCCTTTATCTTAATAGTGTTTATCCCGATTAGTTCTCCATTTAGATTAAAGGTTGCCCCACCACTATTACCACTGTTAATTGCAGCATCAATCTGTATAAGACTTACAGCCGAACCCAAAGCATTTCTAGAACTGGTACCTATTTTTCGATCAATTCCGCTCACTATACCTAGGGTGGTGGTGTCGATATATCCAAGAGGATTGCCTATTGCTATAGCCCATTCCCCCACCTTAACTTCATCTGAATCGGCAAAGGTTACTGGAACTAGGGTATCTAAAAACTCTTCACTTATACCTTCTTTTTTGACACTCAAGACAGCTAGGTCAGAAAAGGTATCTGATCCTAAAATTTCAGCCTCAAAGGATCCTTTATCTTTCTCAAACGCGACCTTTACAGGCAATTTTCGATTATACATCCCATTTCCTTGAGCACTAGAAACCACATGATCATTAGTTACAATATATATGTTTTCTTCATCTTCACTAAATACAACTCCTGTACCTACAACCTGGTCATCTATTCCGTTATACGTAGAGACACCTATAATAATAGATACAACAGCTGGCTTGTATTTTTCAGCTATTGAGCTGACAATATTGCTGAGATTCTTTTCATTTATCGATACGTTTTCTGCATTTGAGACTTCAGAGGTCTTTAGCTCTATACGCTTCTCCGCAAAAAATGTGCCGGCATACCTATAACCAAAACCCGCAGATGTTCCTAAAACTACTAAGGCTAATAGGATAGCTGCAAATTTAAGGATAGAAAACCTTTTTGGAGGTCTTTTCTTTGAATCCTCATGTACTCTTTCCTCTAGGTCTTCATCACAAAATGTAAAAGAAGGTCCTTCTAAACTTTGAAATTCTTCAGCGCTAAAAATATCTTCTAAAACTTCATCTTCTGAGGGGGTTCTAGCTTGCATAGACTCTCCCTGACATTCGCCACTCCTATCATTTATATTTGATTTTATATATTCATCTTTTCTATATTCATTATTCATCACAAATCCTCCAACAAAAATATTTACTTCTTTGGAAGATAAACGCTAAGTTTATTTCCAGAGATTTTATAATCAATCTTCGCCTCATCAATCCCTGCTAAATAGTAGCTCTTAGACGAGACCCTCTTAATACTGTTTTTTTCATACATTCCAGTAAAAAACCTTGCCTCTTGTTCTCTTTGGGTTCTTTCAATGGTCAAGTAGTCATCTTTGTAACTCACATTTATAGCGGTTTTTTTTAGCTTTGGCATGGTAAAAATATACAAATATGAGGATGTATCCTCTTTGATATTCAAAGTCATGTTGTCAAGCAAAGCCTTAGAATACCTTCTCCTATTCGTCTTCTTACCACCTGCAAACTCATCAATACAGTTAGAAAGCATTTCTTTTTGTTTGGGCTTTCTCTTTGGTTTGTACTTTAAAGCCTTTTTACCTAAAGATGAGAGTCTACTCTTTATATTGAACATAAAACCTCCTGAAATACAAGGCTGGCTAATATAGTTGTTACTTTGTTTCTATACTATAGTATATAATATATTTCACGACGTAAGTTAGATTATAAGTTATAATATTTACTATAATGTGAACATTAACTAAAAAAAAATGTAAAGCTTTAAAGCTTTAAAATGCCTTTTTAGGGAATCGCAAAAGTTGAAAACACCACCTTTTTATGTTATTCTAGGCTAGAAATGAGGTGAATAAATGAACGAAGAAAAACGGTTTGCGGTACTCATAGATGCCGACAACATATCAGCTAAATATATAAAATACATATTTGAAGAGATGTCAAATTACGGACTAGTTACATACAAGAGGATATATGGCGACTGGACCAAGGCAGCAGGTAGTAAGTGGAAGGATACTCTACTTGAAAACTCGGTATCTCCAATTCAGCAATACGCTTATACAACTGGAAAAAATTCTACCGACTCCGCCATGATAATCGATGCTATGGACATTCTCTATTCAGGCAAGATAGATGGGTTCTGTATAGTATCAAGTGATAGCGATTTCACCAAACTAGCGTCTAGACTTAGAGAATCTGGAATGATAGTCATAGGAATGGGTGAAAAGAAAACTCCAAAACCATTCAGCTTGGCGTGTAACTTCTTTAAATACCTTGACGTACTATACGAAAATGAAACCCTGTCTGAACAACAAGGAGCAGACGCTGCTTCGCTAAACCTTATTGAGGAAAGCGTTATAAAGATTATAACTGAATATGGTGATGAATCTGGCGGAATCAACATAGGCGAACTTGGAAGCCGATTAGTAAAACGCCATCCAGACTTTGACGTAAGAAACTTTGGCTACACAAAGTTGTCTAGCTTTTTAAGACGGTTTAAGTCTATAAACCTACAACGAACAGATACTACCATAATAGTAAATCTAAAGACAGTTAAATTAGAGCAAGGTACTATCGAAAACGCTATTATCGAAATGGTTACAAAGTCAAAGAATAGCCAAATGAACCTTGGACAACTAAATAAGATGATAAGCGAGGCATTCCCAAACTTTGACGTTAGAACATATGGCTATACAAAATTCTTTAAATTTATAAATGATATAAATGGTCTAAAGGTCAAAAGTAGCGGTAAAAATGGTTGCATTAAAACTGTAGGATTGGCTCCAATAAAATAAAAACCTACCAAACTCTAAACTTAGGATTTTATCGTGAAATATTGTAGATACGACACTTATTCCAAACTAAGGAGAAAATATAATGAAAAAAAGAACTACACTTATATCTGTAATTGTTGTGGTACTTATCCTAACTACTATGATTATATTTGCAGCAGGCTCTGAAGACGACCCCCTTATAACTAAGTCTTATTTAGAAGCAGAACTTGAAAAGATAAATGCCCATACAGATGAAAGTATAAATGCCTTAAGAGTTGAGCTCAAGGATTACTTCGAAACTCTAAGTGGGAATAGCGGTCAAGGTCAAACAGGCGGAGAAGACGATCCTACACCAAATACTGAAACAGGATTAAAATTCAAACCTGTAAAAATAGAGAAAGAAAAATCTATATTTTTTGAAGAGGGAAGCGAATTTATACTTAGGTCAGGAAACGCAAAGATTATAGATCCTACTGGAAATGGTCTACCAGACCTTACTAACGGTAGCAACCTACAAGATAACGTCCCCCTTCCTTTAAACCACTATATATTATCACCTAGAGATGATGGTAGAGGCATCTCTGCTGAATCCCAAATTTGGATAATGATAAAGGGCGGATATAGAATAAAATAAGGAACCCGTATGAAAAAAATAAATATAATGGGTGTGAATTTTGACCCAGTATCACCAAGACAAGCCCTTGATAGAGCAAGCTCACTATTAGAAGAAAAAGGCACCTCACTAATAGTAACTCCAAACCCAGAAATTCTAATGAATGCAGCTAAATCCCCCGCTCTGAAAGAAGTACTTAACAATTCTGACCTCGTTTTAGCAGATGGGATAGGAGTTATATACGCAGCTAAAATTCTAAAAAAAGAATTAAAGCAGAGGGTGACTGGTGTGGATCTAATGGGAAGTATCTTAGACTACCTTGCTAAAAATGATAAAAGTTTTTTTCTACTAGGAGCAAAAGAAGGCCACGCAAAAGCCGCAGCTGAAAAAATATCTGACAAATATCATGGAATAGTTTGCGCGGGTTACCACCATGGATATTTTGACCACTACTCTGAATCTAAAATCATAGAATTAATAAATAGTTCAAAACCAGATGTCTTGTTTATAGGACTAGGATCTCCGCGCCAAGAACTTTGGGCATACAAAAATCTAGATAAATTAGATACTCGTATATGTATGTGCATTGGCGGAGCTATAGACGTATATTCAGGCAAGGTTAAACGAGCGCCAAAGTGGATAAGCAAGATCGGATTTGAATGGCTATATAGGGCTGTAAAGGAGCCCTCCAGATTTAAACGCATAGTAAAACTACCAGTATTTTTGTTAAAAGTTATGAACGCAAAGAGAGGAAATTGATATGGCAATTACAAAATTAACCCCCGAAATGTTGACTGCTGACCAAGATTTTTCATTTAACCTTGAAAAAAGTTCGGATCCACTCATGGGCCTAATAGACCAAGACAAAGCGGTAAAGTCGATAGACTTTGGACTAAACCTAAAAAGCAAGGGTTATAACGTCTACGTATCTGGAATCTCAGGTAGTGGTAGAACAACTTATGTATTAAATAGGGCAAAAAAATCTGCAGAAAATGAGCCAGCATCAAAGGACTGGATCTATGTAAGCGATTTCAAAAATTTAGGAGATCCAATTGCTCTAAAACTTGAAACGGGAACTGCGGAAGCATTTAAACAAAAGACCAAAAAACTAATAGAAACTATAAAAATCGATTTTAACAAAAGACTCCGTTCTAACGAATACGAAAAGAAAAAGCAGAGTATAATAAGCGAAAACAAGAAAATTGCTGAAACCATAATAAGTGAACTAAACTCTGAAATTAAGCCCCTTAACTTTGTCTTTATACAAACTGAAAAGGGCCTTATAAGCGTTCCTGCAGCAGATGGAAAACCTATGACAAAAGAAGAATACGCTGCAATAACAGATGAAAAAATCCTATCTGAGATAAGAGAAAATTCTGAAAAAGTAGCGATGATTTCAGTAGATTACTTCAACAAGCTTAGAGAACAAGATGCTGTAACTGAAAAAAATATAGAAGATATACAAAACACATTGGCAGAATCTGTAGTAGATTCTGCAATAAAAAAATTCTTCGAAATCTTTCCCTACGGTGAAGATGCTCAAAAACATCTCAACAATATGAGGAGAGACATCCTAGAAAATATTGGTATGTTCATACACAGGGATTCTCCTCCAGATAATATATTCGGGGTCTTGGGGGGAAATAACTCTAGCTCTTTCTTTGAGAGGTATAAGGTAAATGCCTTTATATCTAGGGGAGCTGAAAAACATGCCCCTATAGTATTTGAATCTAACCCGACCTTCTCAAAGCTGATAGGACAAATAGAATTTGTAAATAAGTCTGGTATTATGGTAACAGATTTAACACACATAAAGCCAGGGGCGCTGCACAAGGCAAATGGTGGATACTTAATATTACACGCAAAAGACCTACTTATAAACCCGTTTTCGTGGCAGGCACTAAAGAGGGCTTTGCTAGATGAACACATAGCAATAGAGCCGATAACTGGAAACAGCCATATAAGCGCTTTAAACATAAGACCACAGCCAATTCCGCTAAATGTAAAGGTCATCCTAATAGGAAACGAAAGATACTACCAGGCACTATTCAACAATGACGAGTCATTTAGAAAGCTATTTAAAATCAAAGCTGGTTTTGAAGTAGAAATGGATGCAAATCAAAAAAATACAGCTAAGCTTTATCAATACATAAATAAATACGCAGAAGAAAATGACCTTAAGACATTTGACATATCTGCAGTAAGGAGGGTTACAGAGTACACCAAAAGGCTCGCAGATAATAAAAACAAACTTTCTACCCAGCTAAGCAAAATAAACAACATACTGATACAGGCAGATGCATGGGCTAGAATAGAAAATAAGGAAAAAGTTCTAGAAGAAGACGTAGTCAAGGCCCTAGAAGAAGCTCATGATAGGTTAAACGCTTACCAAGAAAATATACTAGAGATGTTCAAAGATGGAACATATCTAATTGATGTTTCAAACAGAAAGGTAGGAGAAATTAACGGTTTAGCAGTAATTACAATGGGAGACTACAGTTTTGGAAAGCCAAGCCGAATAAGTTGTACTACCTTTGTAGGAACAGAAGGAGTGGTTAGCATTGAGAGGGAATCTGCATCCTCTGGAAGGATACACGATAAAGGATTAATGACAATATACGGATACCTTGGAGGAAAGTACGCTCAAGATAAGCCTCTTTCACTCACCGCAGTGATAGCCTTTGAACAACTATATTCTGGAATTGACGGAGACAGCGCATCCTCTACAGAGCTATATTGCCTACTATCATCGCTATCAGAAGTGCCCATATACCAAGGCTTAGCAGTAACGGGTTCTGTGAACCAAAGAGGAGAAATCCAACCCATAGGTGGTGTAAACGACAAGATAGAGGGATTCTTCAAAGTTTGCAAAATAAAGGGCACATACCCTGAGCAGGGCGTTATCATCCCAAGACAAAACATACAAAACCTAATGCTATCAGATGAGGTAATAGAAGCTGTGAAAAACAGCGAATTCAACATCTATGCAATAGATACCATAGATGATGGAATAGAGATTTTAACTGGGAAAAGATCTGAGACCATCCACGGCCTGGTAAACGCAAAATTAAACGAACTACGCTATTTAGGGACTAAGCCTAAAAATTAAAAAATACTTCAGACTGTCGACAAACCCCTAATTTCTTTAGGAATACACAAAATCCAGTCTCTTATGTACGCTTTTAGTACACTGCGAGCCTGAATTTTGCTAGTT
>PDWJ01002546.1_pt1 | contig 19955 bp, 20 predicted proteins | sample 1430881 | NCBI WGS metagenome assembly PDWJ01 (sample SAMN01162460, study PRJNA174530) | Oral metagenome, whole genome shotgun sequencing project. | biome: Marine environment; feature: Marine mammal; material: Swab sample of the gingival sulcus; isolation source: swab sample of gingival sulcus...
GATACAATGAAATTGTAAAAGAACTTTGCCAACCAATGGACAAAGTTTCATTGTATCGGGTATTAAAATCCTTTAACGAACACGGAATTTTACACGAAATTATTGACGGAGGAATTTCTAAATACGCTATGTGCGATAATAATTGCACTTCACACAAGCATTATGACACACACGCACATTTCAAATGTGTCAGTTGTGAGAAAATATTTTGCTTATCTCACCCCTCCATCACGCTGGACATTCCCAAGGGATTTCAAATACAAAAACATCACTTAACCGTTGAGGGGCTTTGCAAAGAATGTAATTGATAAGGTAATGCACCTTAAAGGAAACGATATCCCCGTATCCCATATGTCATATGATGGAACACTTCCGACAGGTACAACAAAACTTGAAAAACGGGGTGTTGCGGCTCGTGTTCCAAACTGGATAAATGATAACTGTATCCAGTGTAACCAATGTGTACAGTCATGTCCGCATGCAGTTATAAGAGCCAAGATGATCGAAGGTGACAAGATCTCCAATGCTCCTGAAACATTTGACTTTATCGACTATAAGGCGGCAAAGGGAAAAGATCTTAAATACAAGATTCAGGTCTTTATTGAAGATTGTCAGGGCTGTGGGGTTTGTATCGAAACATGCCCGGCAAAGAATAAGGCCCTTGAATGGAGTACGCTTGATATAGAACGGGAAGCCGGTGAAAATGCAAACGAAGAATTCTTTGAAACATTGCCCTACGGCGCAATAGACGGCTCATCAGAAGAAAACGTAAAGGGAATGCAGTTTAGGCAACCGCTTTTCGAGTTCTCCGGGGCCTGTGCCGGTTGTGGAGAAACACCCTATGTGAAGCTTGTTACCCAGATTTGCGGAGACAGAATGGTGGTTGCCAATGCAACAGGATGTTCTTCAATCTACGGAGGAACCTTTCCAACAATCCCGTACTGTAAGAATGAGACAGGCCGCGGACCAGCATGGGGTAACTCACTTTTTGAAGATAATGCGGAATACGGCTTCGGAATGAGGCTCGCGATCAGTTCTAACAGGGCATTACTTGAAATCAAGGTAGCCAGGGCGCTTGAACTCGGACTTAAAGGCCCGCTTGCTGACGCGCTAAAGGCCCAGATGGATATGTGGAAAGCCGTAGACGCCGCGGCCATTGCAGGCCAGACAAAGATTGCAGGCCTTATTGATGCCGAGGTTGAAAAAGCAAGCGGAGAACTGAAAGAGGTTCTTGCTAAAATCGCAGAGCTTAAGGACTACTTTGTAGATAAATCTGTATGGATCATAGGCGGTGACGGCTGGGCATACGACATAGGCTACAGCGGAGTAGACCATGTTGTTGCAATGGGCAAAAATGTTAATATCCTTGTACTTGATACCGAGGTTTATTCAAACACCGGAGGTCAGGCATCAAAGGCAACACCCATAGCAGCAGTTGCAAAATTCGCAAACTCCGGAATGCAGCTTACAAAGAAGAATATGGGCTTCATGTGCATGAGTTACGGCTACGTATATGTAGCGTCAATTGCATTGGGTGCTAACAGGGCACAGGCCCAGAAAGCTATCATGGAAGCAGAGGCTTATGACGGTCCTTCAATAATTTTCGCATATGCACCATGTATAAACCATGGAATAGATATGGCTAAATCTCAGATTGAAGAGAAACGGGCAGTTGATGCAGGCTACTGGCCGCTTTACCGCTATAACCCTGCCAATGAAGAGGGCAAGAGATTCACCTGGGAAACAAAGGCTCCAACAGCCTCATTCCAGGACTTTATCAGAAGTGAAAGGCGGTATACAGCACTTACCACAACCAACCCCGAAAATGCTGAAAAACTCTTTGCGGAAGCAGAGGAGGATGCAAAGAGGAGAATGGAGTTTTACAAAAAACTCGGGGAAATAATGTAAGATAAACGTCTTCTATAAGAGTCTTTGAGCTTGTCTCAAGGATGATAGTTCAAATAATTATTCGGGGCTGTCCAATACTCACTGGACGGCCCCTTTTTCATTTTCAATACAATTAGCTATAGCAGCCTTTAAAAATATTTAAAATAATTCTTTAAGCAGTACATTTAAATTTATATAACCCTTTTAGAGTGTTGTCAGTTTGCCTCGGCTCTTTAATAATAAAGTCAGGCTGAGAGGTTTAAATAATGTCCATTAATGATTGCATGGCAGCTAATTTGAAAAAATTCAGAGAAAACAGAAAGCTGACACAGGAGCAGCTTGCCGAAATGGCCGGATGTTCAAAAAATCATCTTAGCGCAATAGAACGCGGAGTAAAATTCCCAAGTGCAGGTTTAATTGATAAATTAAGTAACATCCTGGATATAAAACCATTTGAACTATTTCAAGATGAATCAGATATAAATAAAGAATATAAAAGAAATATAGTTATAGAATACGTTATGGACTCTCTGGATAGAGAAAAACTTAAGTCCCTGAACCTGGACGACAATTAATCAAGACCCAAAAACGCTCTGCGCGGCAAAATTTGAATAACATAGGAATTCACGAATTTTTAAATAATATGCTATAATACCCCCACAGGAAGGATAATATGAATATTTATAAAAACAGAATAAATAAATTTTGCAGCTGGATGAACAGTGAGAAAATAGACGCAGTAGTCATTGAGGACTCAGAAAACAGAAGATCAAAAAATCTTAGATATCTCTCAGGTATGCATTCAGATGCCTTAATTGTAATATTTGCCGAAGGAAACACCGTACTTGTGCCATGGGATATGATCCTTGCCGAAAAAACAGCAACAGCCGACAAAATAATAGCCTACGGCGAATTTGAACGAAACCCGGTAAAGGCTATAAGCAGTATCTGCAGAGATAATCTTCTTACAGGCCGAATAGAGCTTTTATCTCAGACTCCATACTTAATGTTTAGTGAGATAGAGGATGAAATGCACGGCTTTGAGATTGTATGCCGCGCAGATGGTGCATCAGAAAAACTGATGGATATGCGGGCAATAAAGGATCAAGCCGAAATAGAGCTATACAAACGCGCCGGCAAAATGACCGATAAACTGATAGACACCATCGAAAACGGTATAAAGGATGACAGCATAAAAACGGAAATAGATGCGGCAATGCTTATTGAGGCAGAATCAAGGAGGCTGGGCGCTGAGGGGACCAGTTTCGAAACCCTTGCCGCGGGGCCATCCCGCTCATGGGGTATTCACTGCATTCCGGCCTATAGTTCGGGGCCCATAGGCGGACTTAATGAAAATGGCGGCGGGGGGTTATCAATAATAGACTGCGGCCTTAATGTAGACGGTTACGCAACCGACATAACCATTACCATATGCCGCGGAGAGCTGACAGATAAACAGAATCAGATGGTAGAACTTGTCAGCCGCGCGCATTCGATAGCAGCAAAGGCCGGCAAGATAAGTCAGGTCAGCGCCAAGGCTGTTGCATCTGCCGTAGACGAGATATTTGCCGCAGAGGGATGGACCATGCCGCACAGTCTTGGACACGGCATAGGGTTAGATGTTCATGAAAGCCCCTTATTGAAAAACCACAAGCTTTATGACAAACCGATCCTGCCGGGAATGACCTTTACAATTGAGCCCGGATTATACGATCCGGAAGCAGGGGGCGTAAGACTTGAGAATGATTATCTTATGACTGAACATGGCGCAGAACCGCTTACATCCTCCCGGATTCTGAGACTCCCGTAGTGAGGCTGTACCAGCTCCATCTGTGATCATCAAAAAATACTGAAATAACCTCTGCTGCTTCTGCATTGAAAATATAAAATCTCCGTTTGGCCGGAAGGCGTAAAATTGCTCCGGGCTCTTCAGCCGGATCATCTAAAACATATAATTGGTTATCAGATAAAATAAACCCATTAAGAGCGGGAATTTCAAAATCCATAAAATCGGCAGCCTTCAATGATGATTTGCGGAATAGGCCATACCCAATAAGGCTTATGACAGGCCTCGGATCAAGGCACCAGCAGCCTCCTGACACCCCGTTTTCTGTCTCAACTTCAGAGGCCTTCTCTGATACAGCCGCCCTGAAACCAACTGTATCGAACCCGCAAATCAGGTTTGAACTCAGGCTGCTGCTTTTAATAATCTCACATGCAAAGCCATCTTCCCACTCAGGATAAATAGACCAGTAATGCATATCTACCGGATAAACAGAACCGGCGGGAAAACCGCCTGTGATTGAAACAGTACCTCCGGCCGCATCAAACTCAAAAACCGGCCAGACAAGAACCGGAAGGTTTATTCCGCGGGCAATGTTAATAAGGGTTTGACTTACAGCACCAACCTTTTTCTCTGAGTACACAGGTATTCCATCAACAATTTTTTCCGGATATTCAATAATCCAGCCTGAAAGCTCAACTCCGGCTTCATTAAAAGAGTCAGCTAAGCCTGGCAGCCGGACAAGTATGGGCCGTCCGAAATCAATCGAACAAGCCGTTGAGAGAAGGAGGAAAACCGACAGAACAGAAAAAAATCCTTTCACATATATACTATAACAAAAATTATTTCTGCTGCTTCAGTTTATTCCTGTAAAGAAGCCTTATTTCTTTCAAAATATCAATATATTCAGGACTGCGGTAATCAGGATATGTCCATTCAAGCGGATGAAAATCCTTTTTCATATAAATCAGGGTAACCTCGGCATAGATCCCGTCCTGAAGAGGAATACGGTGTCCCACATTCTTTGTAGTGGCAAGAATAAGCCGGTTTAAATCAAGCAGCCCGGGGTCAAGATTTACCTTTCTAAGGCCGCCTTCAGCCCAGCGCTCTTCAATCTTGTTGGTAAGAACCTTTATCTTTGATAATTCAACAGGTGAAACCAGCCTCTCAAACGAATAAAACCAGCGTTTAATACCCTCTCCCATTTCATGATCATAATAATCAGTCCATGAAAAATCCATACTGGCTGATACAAGATCAGCCGGCCCGAACGCCTTCTCAAGCACAGCCTGCAGTTCTTCAGAAACCTCAGATACAGTTGATAAAACACCAATAATTAGATTTTCTTTTGTAAAATCCTTTATCTCACCCATAACTCAGACCTTTAAGCGGGCCTATATGCCGGCCTTATAAATACCAAGAAGACGGAAGTTAACAGCAGCTGATTTTATTCTTGGAACAGCATTCATGGTAAAATCATCGAGCCCTTTTAACAACTCAACATCAGAATAAAACATATATTCCCAGGGGCTGCCCTGAATTGGACGGGACTCAAGTTTTTTCATGTTAAGCCCGCTTGAATCAATCTCTTTAAGTACATTAACAAGGCTGCCCTTTTTATCAGGCACTGAATATACAACCGTAGCCTTATTGACCCCCTCCGGTACAGGATGCTCATTAGAAGCTATAATGAAAAATCTGGTATAGTTTGACGGGTTTGTTTCAATTCCCTCTTTCAGGATTTCAAGACCATAGTATACTGCAGCGCCCTCTCCCGCAATGGCGGCAATCTCAGGATCATCATGCCCGGCAACGAATGATACTGAAGCGGCAGTATCATAATATGGAACAGCTTCGGCATTCATCCCTTCGAGAAATTTTGCACACTGCATTAAACCCTGCGGATGAGAATAAACCTTCTTTATGCTGCTGATATCTGTTCCGGGATAACCTATCAGATTATGTCTGATTCTTATCTGTTTTTCACCGACAATCTTAAGATCAGGATAACGCAGCAGTAAATCAAAGCATTCATGAATTGAGCCTGTAAGCGCATTCTCTACAGGAATAACCCCGTAATCAGCATCTCCGGCAAGAACCTTTTTAAAAACATCCTCAAAGCTGTTTGAGGGATTAAAATCAAGTGATTCATTCTCGCCGAAATGTCTTATAGCAGCATTCTCACTATACGCCCCGGGCTCACCCTGATAGGCAATCCTGAGTTTACCGGACGAATCATCAAGTTTCTGTTTATACACTGTAAAGCTTTTTCGCAGGGGCCGCTCAACCTCTTTGCTTATTACCGGAGAAAGGGCCTCAATATCCTTCATCAACTTATCAAACTGCTCAGGATACAGGCTCTGGGGGCCGTCAGAAAGCGCATTATCAGGATTAGGGTGAACCTCAATCATAAGCCCGTCAGCTCCGGCTGCCACAGCGGCAAGCCCCATTGGAAGGACCTTTTCCCGCAGACCCGTACCATGGCTCGGATCGGTAATAACCGGCAGATGACTTAATTTCTTTACAACAGGAATAGCCGACAGGTCGAGTGTATTACGGGTATAGCTCTCAAATGTTCTTATACCCCGTTCACAAAGAATAACATCGTCTGTACCGTGCGCCAGAAGATACTCTGCGGCCATGAGCCATTCTTCGATCTTTGCAGAAAGCCCGCGCTTCAGAATTACAGGTTTACCAAGCCGGCCTACAGCCTTCAAAAGTTCAAAATTCTGCATATTTCTGGCACCGATCTGAAGGATATCAACATAATCACGCATAATATCAATATGAGATGGTGATACAATCTCGCTGACTACAGGCATATTGTATTTTTCACCTGCCGATTTCAGCCAGCCAAGACCCTTTTCACCATGGCCCTGAAATGCATAGGGTGATGTACGGGGTTTGAAGGCACCGCCTCTTAGAATAACCGCCCCTGAGTTATATACAGCATCCGCTGCCTCAAGAATCTGCTCTTCAGATTCTACAGCACATGGTCCGGCAAAAACAGCTATCCTCTGACCGCCTATTTTCACAGGGCCTACCGAAATAACCGTATCATCATTTTTAAACTCACGTGAAGCAAGCTTATATGGTTTAGAAACAGGAATTACCGAATGAACCCCTTCAAGAAGCTCAACACTGCGCGGATCAACGGACATGGAGCCAACTGCACCGAAGATTGTCTCTTCTTCACCCACTATTTCTTTTACATTAAAGCCCTTCTGTCCAAGCCATTTTGCTATTTCATCTTTCTGAACGGGAGTTATATCCCTCTTAAGAACAATAATCATATATAGACTCTATTTAAGAGACTTTGAGGTGTCAACTACCCAGATCATGTTCTGATTGCATTAAATAATCCTGCAGGATTCATGTTAATATAAAATATAACCGAAATATATATGAGACTATGTCACGAACTCCATTATTCGATTCACTTAAACAGTACAACTCAAAAAATAACGGATATTTCAGAATCCCCGGACATCGTTTTGAGCGGGGTATACCAAAACAATTCGTAGACTTTGCCGGAAAATCTGTATTCAGAATTGATGTTACAGAAACGCCCATGGCAGATGATCTTCATAAGCCCGCTAATGTTATAGCCGACAGCCAAATTTTCACTGCTGAAGCCTTTGGGGCAGGGCAGAGTTTCTATCTCGTAAACGGCACAAGCTGCGGTAACGAATCAATGATCATTGCAGCTGCCGAAAGGGATGACGATGGAACAGAAAAAATAATTCTTGTGCCGCGTAACGCGCATAAATCGGTAATGGCTGGGCTTATCCTAAGCGGAGCACGGCCGGTTTATCTGCAGCCCGATTATATAGAAGACTTCGGCATCACAGGCGTTCTTAATCCAGAAACAGTTACGGCCGCGCTGGAAAACAGCCCCAGGGCCGGGGCAGTCTTTGCAGTTAGCCCCAGTTACCACGGGATATGCAGCAATATAGAGGCAATCAAGCATGCGGCACATAAAAAAAATCTTCCGCTGCTTGTTGATGAGGCACACGGAGCCCACCTTTACTTCAGTAAAGATCTGCCTTCGGGGGCCTTATCCCTAGGTGCAGATGCCTGCGCTCAGTCTCTGCATAAAACATGCGGAGCTCTAACACAGGCATCGCTTCTTCACCTCAGCCGGGAAACACTTGCTGCAGGGCGGCTTGATCCATCCAGGATTGACTCTGCACTCAGAATGACAATGAGCACCAGCCCCTCCTACATACTTATGACATCTATTGAACTGGCAAGGGCTGATCTTGAACAAAATGGAGCTGAATATTGGGCATACACAATTAATCTGGCTGAAGAAACCAGACTAAAAATAAGGCAAAATACAGGCTTCAGATGTCCCGGAACTGATGAAATGAAGGCGGCAGGCGCATTCGATTACGATCCGACACGTCTGATAATAAACTGTGACGGTACCGGTATTAACGGCTACAAGCTTAAGGATAGACTATGGGAAGAGTTCGGAATAGACATAGAAATGGCCGATTCGCGCAATATTCTTCTGTTATTCAGCTACGGAAACACAGGTGAAGAAGCTTCAGTTCTTATTTCGGCACTTACAAAAATATCAAAACAAGCTTTACGGCAAAACACGTCCCGGACTTCATCAAAAAATGCGGAAAGCAGCGGCAAGCTGCCCGCCATTCCCGAAATGGCGCTTACACCGAGGCAGGCCTATTACTCCAAAACCCGGAGGATACCATGGAACGATATGGCGGGAAAGATTTCGGCAGAACCGGCAGCCCCCTACCCTCCCGGAATTCCGATCCTATATCCGGGAGAGATTATTTCACAGGAGATTTTTGAATTTCTTGACCGCACAAAGAAAGAGGGGCGCCATATGCACGGCCTCAGCGATCAGGCTCTTGAAACAATAAAGGTCTGCATGGAATAGAGCCTTACTCAAAAGAACTACAACTGGAAAAACAGCGGAACAAGAACAGGAACAAGAAGCGAAAGCGCTGCTCCGCTTGCAATTGAAACAGGAACAGAATCGGGGCCGCAGGATTTTTCTATCAGCGGAAGCGTAACATCCATACTTGTTGCACCCGCAATACCGATACCGATATGCGGGAAACGGCTGCGGCTTATAAACGGGATTGTCAGCAGTGCTGCCGTCTCACGGAGGATATTAGACATAAAAGAGGCTGATCCAAGTACGGCATCACCCATATCGGTAATAAGTACACCGGATAATGAATACCACCCAAAGCCCGAAGCAACAGCTAGTGATTTACCTACATCTATGCCGAAGGCAGCTGCTGGTATCAGGGCCCCCAGAAGACTTCCGGCAACAACCCCCGCAGGCAGATAAATTGTCTCGGGCTTTGCAAGAGTTTCTTTAAGGCTGACACCGCCCTTTACCATATCGATACCGATTGAAAACAGAAGAAAGCGGAGCATCCAGCCGGATATTCCCTCACCGGTAAATCCCGGGATTTTCACAAACCATCCTGCAGTAAAGCCCGCTGCAACAATCAGAATAAGCTTTACAGACTGGAACATGGCAGAGGTATTCGAAAAATCTTCAAGCTCAGCAGAAAAAAACATCTTATCATTTGCGGCATTTGATCTGTACTTTTTAATATTGAAGATATGTATTACAGAATACAGGATTAAAAGCACAATAACTGTGCCGGCAACAGTTGAAAGGGTGAATACAACCGACAAAATTCCAATTTCAAAAAGCCTGTCAGCCCCTGTTTTTACGGCAATTCGAAACCCCATAAAAAAAAGTAAGCCGTAAAGAGCCCAGACTGACAGCTTTTCCGTCAATGGGTTTTCACGAACCAGCCTAAACTGTGCGGCGCCTAAACCGGCACCGAGAAATATGAACAGACTTGCTATAGAGAATAAAGCTGTCATAAACTATTGATACTGTATCGGGCCTGATTGTGCAATAAGACTGTTTAAAAAGTAAAGAGCTTTTGAACGAAAATTCAAAGATGTTGGACATTATTAAAATTTCCTGATATTCTTTCTGTACCTACACATAATAACAAAGGGGTAATAAATGAAAAAGACACTACTTGTCATTCTAACACTCATTCTTACTGTAAGCTTTTCCGCATTTGCCGGAGGAGAAAAAGAATCCGGCAAAATTATAATTGCTTCGGACTGTACATGGCCGCCTATGGAGTTCATAAACTCAGATAAAGAGATGGTAGGTTATGATATTGACTTCATTAATGCAGTAGCAGAAGAAGCCGGTATTGAAATTGAAATAAGAAATACAGCATGGGATGGAATATTTGCAGCACTTGCAAACGGAGAATGCGACGCGGTTATTTCATCTGTCACAATAACAGAAGACAGAAAGAAAACCATGGATTTTTCAATACCATATATTAATGCTGGTCAGGTTTTGGTTGTAGGCAAGAAATGCTCTGCAAAAACACTTGCGGATCTTGCCGGAAAAGAGGTTGGTGCCCAGATAGGTACAACAGGAGCAATTCAAATAAGCAATTCAGATGCAGTTCTCAAAACCTATGATGAACTTGGTTTCGCAGTAGAAGATCTTGCAAATGGAAGAATAGACGGCATTGTAGCAGATGCTCCAACTGCCGCGGACTTTCTCCTTCAGAACGAATCCAACAAAAAGAAGCTGAAGATAGTAGGCGAGCCGTTCACAGACGAGTATTACGGAATTGCAGTAAAAAAAGGCAACACCGAAGTTCTTGACCTTATTAACAAGGGAATAAAGGCCGTACAGGATAAGGGCCTTGACAAAGAGCTGGAAGAAAAGTGGCTGAGATAGATAAAGAACCACGAATTGAGATTACAGACGGGGCTCTAATCCCCGACAGTGCGGAGAAGTCAATCTTCTCCGCCTGGAATATATCTTTTTTCGGTGCAATTCTTGTATTAATACTTCTACCTGTACTTTCACCTGATCCATACCGGGATATACTGAAATTTATTCCTGACGGAATAGCAACAACATTTCAGGTAACAGTTCTGTCAATTATTTTTGCTCTTGTTGTAGGGCTTTTTGCAGGACTGGGCCGGCTGTCAAGGATAACAATAATTAATAGAATAGCCACAATATATGTAGAGGTAGTTCGGGGAATCCCTCTGCTTGTTCAGCTGTTTTATATATACTACGCATTAGGAAAGGTTGTTCAGCTTCCGAGAATGACATCCGCAATAATTGCAATGACATTCTGCTACGGCGCATATATGGGAGAGATTTTCCGTGCGGGTATACAGGGGGTTCCTCAAGGACAGATGGAAGCTGCCCTTGCATTGGGTATGACACGCTCCCAGGCAATCTGGAAGGTAATAATTCCGCAGACATTCAGAATAATTCTACCGCCGGTAGGTAACGAGTTCATTGCGCTGCTTAAGGATTCTTCTCTTGTATCCATTCTGGCAGTATCTGATCTGTTAAGGCGGGGACGGGAGTTTGCATCAACATCTTTTATGTATTTTGAGACGTACACCATAGTGGCGCTGATTTATCTGGTGATAACTCTGTTTCTATCCCGAATAGTTGCTTACATGGAGAAAAGGTTAAAGATAAATGGCAGAACATAGAATTGAGATAAAAAATGCCTGTAAGAATTTCGGAGAGGTACAGGCCCTTAAGAATGTAAACCTGAATATTGACCAGGGCGAGGTTGTTCTTGTAATTGGTCCTTCAGGAAGCGGAAAGAGCACAATGCTCCGCTGTGTAAACAAACTCGAAACCCTTTCTTCAGGTGAAATCCTTGTTGATGGACAGAGTGTAACCGCGCCTGAAGCTGATATCAGAAAGATACGTGAAGAAACAGGAATGGTTTTTCAAAACTTTAACCTTTTCAGCCACCTTACAGCACTTAGAAACATCACTCTTGCGATGACCACCGTAAAAAAGATTTCTCAGGAAGATGCTGAAACCGAGGGGAGAAGGCTCCTTGCAAGGGTTGGTCTTGCAGACAAGGAAAACGCATACCCCGGACAGTTATCCGGAGGGCAGCAGCAGAGGGTTGCAATAGCACGGGCACTGGCAATGAATCCAAGGGTAATGCTTTTTGACGAACCCACATCAGCTCTGGATCCCGAAATGATAAAAGAAGTCCTTGATGTAATGCTTGATCTTGCAAAAGAGGGTATGACAATGATGGTGGTCTCACATGAAATGGGTTTTGCAAAAGCTGCTGCCGATCGTGTAGTTTTTATGGATGGCGGAGAGATTATTGAAGAAGGCTCTCCTTCAGATATATTTGAAAATCCTGCTGAGGAACGTACAAAAACCTTTCTGCAGCATATACTTTGAGGAAGTTACTTGAGAAAAAGCCTTTTACTTCAATTTTTAATCTCAATTTTATTTATTATTTCCGCGGCTTCTGCTGTTTTTGCTGATACCGAAAAAGAAGTCCTGCTGATGACTTATTCGTCAGGTGGATTTCAGCTTGATCCCGCACATTCCTATACAACATCAGAATCACAGATCTATTCGGCAATATATGAAGGTCTTGTAAGCTACCATCCGCTTACACTTGAACCCATACCGGCAGCAGCTTCACATTGGGTAGTATCACCTGACGGCTTGACCTACACCTTTTTTCTGCGCAAGGAAGGAAAATACTGGAATGGAGAAACAGTAACCGCAAATGATTTTGCCGAAACATGGTTCAGGCTTCTTGATCCGGAAGAAGACGCTGAGTACTCTTTCATGCTTGATATAATCAAGGGAGCCTATGAATACCGAAGCGGAGAAACAACAGACAGGGAAGAAGTTGGGATAAAGGCAGTTACCCCCTTTACCCTTGAGGTGACCCTCAGGGAATCTGCCGAGTACTTTTTGAAAATACTATGCCACCATTCGCTATCACCTGTAAATCCTCTTAACCTTGATAAGGGTAAATGGAAAAAAGGCCCCTCGGCAGTTGGAAACGGACCCTTTTTTCTATTTTCAAAAACAGACGATACAGCCATATTAAAAAAGAACATCCTTTATTGGGATGCTGAAAATGTAAAACTTGATGAAATTCATATAAACTTTTCTGATGATACAGAAAAAACGACGGAACTTTTCAATTCCGGAAAAATACAATGGGCACCTTCAGGCGTTTATTTTGGGGAACTTGATCAACCCGAAAACATTGTAACCAACCCATTATTTGGAACTACATATTTTTTCTTTAAAGCTGATGAGGGCCCTTTTTCTATCCCCGGAATAAGACGCGGGCTAAGCCTTTTACTGCCATGGGATCGTTTAAGAAGCCCCCAGGCATTCTTTCTTCCCACAGAAACGCTTGTTCCTTCAATTCCCGGATATCCTGATGCTGACGGAATAAGTATGCGGAATATGAGAGAGGGTCTTAAACTCCTGCACGAAGCGGGTTTTACAAAGGGGAAAGGCCTTGGAACACTTAAAATCAGTATTCCCGATGGCAGAGACAGCATGTATATTGCCGGCCTTATGAAAGAAACCTGGGAGAAATTTCTGAATATCAATGTAGAAGTAAGTGTTTACAGATTTGATGAATACTATGAAAGACTAAAGGAACCGGGCTACGATATCGGAACAACATCATGGATTGGAGATTATGCAGATCCGCTTACCTTTTTACAGATGTGGACAGCTGAAAGCAACCTTAATGATTCAGGTTATGAGGATCCTGTTTATGATGAATTAATAAACGATTCCGTTAAAGAGAAGGACACAAAGGAACGCTACAAGCTAATGTCAGAGGCTGAGAAAATACTTCTCCAAAACGCTCTGGTATTACCAATTGAAAACTACCCTGCCTTCAATGCAGTTAATATTAACACCCTTCAGGGCTGGTTTCCGAATGTGCTTGATATTCATCCCTTTAAATATATGTATCTTCAAAAACCTGACCTGCCGAGAGGAACGGCATAAGCCCTTCAAAAAGCCTGATGATGAAAAATGAACTTCCATCAGAAGAAAACCTCAAGACAGAAATACAGAATGGCATAAATATTGTTATCAAAAGGGAAGACTTTGTTCTCGGTCAGGAGGTTCACTCATTCGAAAAAGCCTGCCGCGCTTATATCGGCGCTAAACATGCCTTCGGACTGAATTCAGGTACTGACGCCGTTCGTTTTGCACTGATTGCTTTGGGAATAGGATCCGGTGATGAGGTAATAACCTCACCATTCTGCTTTGTATCCAATGCAGAGGCAATAGCCCTGGAAGGAGCGGTTCCGGTTTTCGCCGATATTTCTCCGCTTACATTTAATCTTAACCCTGAGGCTGTTAAGGCCGCAATTACACCAAGGACAAAGGCTATTCTACCAATACATATGTATGGTCATCCTGCTGACATGGCCGCAATAAATAAGATAGCCGCCGAAAACGGTCTTGCAGTAATTGAGGATGCATGCCAGGCATTCGGCGCTATGCTTCCGGACAGCTCCGGTAACGGGATCTCAATGGTTGGAAAAGATTCCATGTTTGCAGCCTTCTCATTCTTTCACACAAAGCCCCTTGGAGCCTATGGCGATGCAGGAATGCTCACAACAAATAATGATAATTTTGCTGAAAAGATAAGGCTTCTCCGCAACCATGGCAGCAGAAAACATTATTATCACGACGAAATAGGCTGCTCAAGCCGTCTTGATACTATTCAGGCAGCAGTATTACTGACTCAGCTGAAATACTTTGAGCAAAAACTTGCGTCGGTTCATAAGCTGGCAGACATACTTAGAGATGAACTCTCAGGTATTGATGATATTATAAACCCTTATGTTGAAAAAGGTGTACGGCACAATTACAACCTATATACAATCAGAACAAAAAAACGTGACGGCCTTATTGAGCATCTGCAGTCCAGAGGAATACAATGCCGTGTAGCCTTTCCGCTGTCAATCCATCTTCAAAAGTCATTCGCCTACCTGAAATATAAATATGGCGACTTTCCAGAAAGCGAAAAGGCACAGGATGAGATAATATGCTTCACAATTAATCCTTATTGGAAGGAAGAGCATATTATTAAGATTGCAAAAGAAATAAAGACTTTCAGTAAAAGCCATACCCTTAACAGTTGAAAGCTCTTCTGTAAGAAATTTTATCAACCCCTTGTTTGAATCAACAAGAACTCCGCTCATAAGAGCATAACGCCCTGTAGTTATATTTACTATACTCCGCAAATAAGATATAATACTGTCATATGGCTGAAATTAATACAACATTTAAGGTTAATCAGGAAGTTGTATACCCGCTTCAGGGTGTAGGGAAAATAACGAGTATAGAAGAAAAGCAGTTCAAGGGCGAGGATGTTCTTTACTACATCATCTACCTTGAAGTCAGTGATATGACAATAATGGTTCCTACCGATAAGGCCGAAGGACTCGGTATAAGAGCAATCGTAAGTGAAGAAGAATCAAGAAAAGCACTTGATCTTATATCACAGGAATATGAACCAATAACAGCTGACTGGAAGATGCGTTATCAGATGAACCTCGATCTTCTCAAAAGCGGTAATGTAACTGATATTGCAACAGTTGTAAGAACCCTCTACCACCGAAGCAAGGTTAAAGAACTACCCATACTTGAGCGTAAACTTTTTGACAGTGCTATGAAACTACTTGTAGATGAGATTTCATTCTCACTTGGTAAAGAAAAATCAGAAGTAGAGCAGCTAATCTTCAACCAGCTTGAAACCGAAGAATGATTGACAGCTTTAATAGTGAAAATAGAAAATCAGCATTTATAATAACCGCCGCAGGAAGCGGAACCAGAATGGGAGAAGGGCTCAAAAAGGAATTCCGCCTGTTAGACGGCAAGCCGGTTCTTACCCAAATAATAGAAACCTTTATTGACACCTCACTCTTTGACTACGGCCTTGTAACATGTAAGGCCGGCACACAGGAGCAAACAGCCACGCTGACCTTTCCTATCGCAGAAAAGCTTGAAAAGCTTAATAAGCCGCTCCTTTTTTGTGAAGGCGGAGCAGAACGCCAAGAGTCAGTTTATCTGGGCCTTAAATACCTTGCAAAAGAATGTCCGGATCTTCTGGAAAACGGTTATGTTCTTATCCACGACGGGGCCCGCCCATGGGTTAACACCTCTCTTATTACAAGGGTAGCAGAGGGCTGCATTATCCATCAGGCATGCGCTCCTGTAACCGTTTCAGTAGATGCCATGAAACAGGTCAATGGAAACGGTATAATTACCGGCCATCTGCCTAGAAAAGAAACCTTCAGCGTACAAACCCCTCAGGGTTTTTCATTCGGAGAAATTATAGCAGCACATGCGCGTGCAGAGGCGGACGGTAGACATTATATTGATGATACCGAAATATTCAGCCGTTACGAGGGAGATGTCTATACAGTAGAAGGATGCCCGGATAACAGGAAAATAACCTACCCCGGAGACCTTCCAGAATGAGGATTGGTCAGGGCTGGGATACCCACAGGCTTGAGAAAGGATATAAACTAGTCATAGGAGGGGAAGAGATACCCTCTGAAAAGGGCTGTATTGCCCACTCTGATGGAGACGCCCTTGCCCATGCCGTCACAGATGCTGTCTTAGGAGCTGCAGCCGCAGGGGATATTGGAACACACTTCCCAGACAACAAAGCTGAATGGAAAAATGCAGACAGTATAAAAATCCTTGCCGAGGCTGTAAAGATAGCAGAAAATACCGGATTCAAATTGATAAATATTGACAGCACTGTGATCCTGGAGAAACCCAAATTAAAACAATATATTACCGCGATGCGGACGAATATAGCTGAGGCGGCCGGTCTCTCGGTCAAAGATGTTTCTGTAAAAGCAAAAACCGGCGAGGGAATGGGTGATATAGGAGCAGGAAACGCAATTGCAGCTCAGGCTGCTGTTTTAATGGAAAAAATATGACAAAATGGGATGAGATATTCAAATTACTAAAAGAATACATCTCTGATAATATTCTGCCCTCTGTATCCCAGATAGCCGATACTGATTCAGCACCATACAGGGTTCTTTTTTCAACAATCATATCACTAAGAACAAAAGATAAAGTCACACTTGAGGCATCAAACAGGCTGTTCAGCAGGGCTCCTGAACTTAAGAATCTTATGGATCTGTCAGAAACAGAGATCTCGGATCTTATATACCCGGCAGCATTTTACCGCAACAAATCTGCAAGCATTAAAAAATGTGCTGAAATCTTGCTGACAGAGTATGACGGAATAATCCCCGACAACCGCGAAGAGCTTTTAAAACTTCCGGGAGTTGGCAGAAAAACCGCAAACCTTACCCTGAATCTTGGTTATGGAATAAACGCTATATGTGTTGACACCCATGTCCACCGTATTTCTAACCGTACCGGCTGGGCAGCAACAAGAACTCCGGATGAGACAGAACTTGCTATGGAGAAGATTCTTCCTGAGAAATACTGGATACCTCTTAACGAGATTCTTGTGAGTTACGGACAAACAGTCTGCACACCCCAATCTCCATGGTGCTCAAAATGTGTTATCACAGATTACTGTAAAAGGATTTCTGTAAATAGAAGCAGATAAATTATAAAATTACATTTCTTCTATATCAACTTCTGATTCATTGTATTCAGAAATAGTTACTTCTGAAACATCATTTACCGGTAAGGCTGATTCAAAAGCAGCAGAATTTTCAGCTTCGGACTTAATCCTCTCAGAAGTTTTAACTTCTGAAGACATAACTTCAGTGTAATCAAAGACAGGTTGAGAAACTTCAGAAGGCGCAAACTCAGCAGGCTTGTTATCATCAGTTTCATCCTGCATATTAGATTTAAGAGGCTCAGGCTGTCTCTGAATTTCATTGATATCACCAACAACTTCAGATTCATTAATACCGAAAACTCCGGAGTCTTTATCAATACGCTCTGTTATTTCTCCAAGTTTATTTGAATATTCTTTTACATTAAGCATAGCATTGCTGACTTCTGTAATACCAATTGTTATCTCATTTGCACTGTTCGCGACCTCAGTGGTTATACGCGAAACAATATCATTAGCTTCATTTACCCTATTGAAAGATTCCATCATCTTGGCCGAGCCCTGACTTACCTTCATTGAAACATCCTGCAGCCCGGTCATTGCTTCAAGAATCTGTGAGCCGCCTACATTAATCTCACCCATACTTGAATTTATTTCATCAAGAGACTGCGCAACATCTTTAACCTCTCTATCAATTTCATTAAAGGCAGCCTCAGTCTCATGCCCGGAAATAGATGCGGCCTCAATTCTTGTAACAACATCCTTCAGAACACCGCTAATCTGCTTGGAATTATGGGATGAAGCCTCAGCAAGCTTTCTTATTTCGTCCGCTACAACAGCAAACCCGCGGCCTGATTCTCCGGCATGGGCAGCTTCAATTGCCGCATTCATAGCCAAAAGATTAGTCTGACTTGCAATCTGCTGAATAATGGTTGCAGTACCCTTTATTTGATCCAGGCTTTCATTGATCTCATTTATAACCTTAATTGTCGCATCAAGTTTTTCACCGCCTGACAAAGCCGTTTTTACAAGAACGTCAGTAGCCTGACGCTTACGGGATGTAATATCAGCTACATTATTAATAGAACTGATCATTTCAGTTACTGATGAGGTTGAAACCTCAACCATTGATATTTGATCCTGAACATATTCTTCAAGTGACTGCAGACTTATTTTCAGGCTGTCATTTGCATCGGCAGCACCCTCAACATGTTCAGAAAGTATTTGAAATTGTTTGGATATTGCCTGACTGTTAGACGCTATCTCGGTTGCAGCCGCGGAAGTCTCACCCGTTACAGACGATAAGCTTTCTTTAAGTTCTACACCTTTATTAGAACTATTTCTCATAGATTTGAATATATTCTCAAGAATTTCAGCTAAGACATTAAGCTCATCAGCAAGTAAACCAATTTCATCTTTAGACTTTATTTCAAGACGGGCCGACAGATCACCTGCACCCATAAGTTTAACACCGTCATAAGCAGCATTGATATTCTTTGATATTTTTCCTGAAATAAGAACCATTCCTATAAAAGAGACTATGCTGACGGCAGCAAAAATAATTATTCCAAGGGTATAATTATTTACAAAAATAAATATTGAAATTAATATCGCCGCTACAAAACAGGCCATAAATAAATTCAGCTTTTTACTAATCTGCATGGCTACTCCTTAATAAAGAGTATAACAGAAACTTTGGAGGCTTCCCAGCGTCTTTTAGATATTTCTTACAAGCGGAAAGCGGCTGACGGACTGAATGATTCATCATCAAAGATGCTCTATAGTCTTTGTCTTTACTTCAATTTTGCAAGAACCAGATTAAGACTCTCTGCGGTAACTACTTCATCAAGGGCTGCATCCAATTGTTCAGGATTATTGATGGATAAAATAAGATTCTTATCTTCAGCAGACAACCCGAATTTCTTGTCAAGCTGCCTTATAAAGACATTTTGCTGCTTGGTAAGTTCTCCTTTTTCCATACCCTGATGGAAACCGGTGTTATAGTCCCTGAGAAGTTTCATCCTTGCTTCATAGATTCTGCGGTTCTCTTCATCACTGGTGAATCTGTCATATCTCTGGTGAGTTTCCCGGATGTCCTCATTATTCTTTCCTCAATATTAAACCTTTCTCCGGCAGTATCCTCGGCAGATAATATCAAGGATTGAGGCTACGTTACGGGATTTTATATCCCTGGCGGGAAATGCCCCCTCCAACTAGTGTGAACGCCTGTAACCATTGGTAGTACAAGTTCATGCTGTTGTTCTGCCAGATTCTTTTTGATGTGCCTCTTTGTACGCTTTTAACAAAGAGTTAATTCGTGTCTGATAGCCTTTTCCTTGTTTTTTAAACCATGTCAAAACATCATCATCAATCCGTAAAGTGACTTGCGTTTTCTTTGATACAGGTTTAAGTCCTTTTCTCAAAACTGCTTTTGCAAACATCTCTGGTGTAACCTCAGGACTATCAGAAAAATCTATTTCCTCGTCATGCAGCTTATCAACAAGATCAATTCCATGCTTTTTGATGTTTAATTTACGCTTTGTATTATCCCATTCAAATTCCATACAATAACTGTAGTTACATTTTGGAGTTACGTCAAGCATAATGCCCTTTAGGGTCAGAGGAAAGAGATATGGAATATATTTACCGCAAGTTCTTGCGATAAACAGGCAGGAAAGGCCTCTGGACCCAGTGCAAAATCTAACGATTGTTCCATAAAACGGCCGGTATCCCCACAAGGCCATTCCTTTCCGCAGAGCACGCGGATTAACTCGTTAATCCGCTGTCCTGCAAAGGCGGAAGCCGATGTCGCTGCCCGCATCCGACGGGGCGACGCCGCTCCGACCGCCAAGCCGCAG
>PDWJ01002416.1_pt1 | contig 19953 bp, 21 predicted proteins | sample 1430881 | NCBI WGS metagenome assembly PDWJ01 (sample SAMN01162460, study PRJNA174530) | Oral metagenome, whole genome shotgun sequencing project. | biome: Marine environment; feature: Marine mammal; material: Swab sample of the gingival sulcus; isolation source: swab sample of gingival sulcus...
CGTTTTCCATAAACCCGGAAGTCAGCCATTTGCTGAGGATCATTTTATCCATAGGGATATGTTTGATCATCCAGCTATGACTAATTTCATCAAAACAGGCTTTAATATCCGCTTCAAGAATCTAGACTGGTGAGCTTGCCTTTGCCTGCATATTCCCTCATTTCAAGGGCTATGGCTGGACTTACACCAGCGAGTTCATAACCATGCCGGTCGCACCTCAGCACAGTTACTAATCCTTCATTTGTTATATCATTATTTTTCTTTCCACCTGTCCAGTTTTGGAATACCACGTGTTAAAAACCAGCCGACTATTTTGGGGAATCCCATTTCTTTCATTTTCTTAATACAAAAATCCTGCATTTGTTGTGCTGTGAAATCAGGCTGAGTAAATTCCCCAGATTGAAAGCAATAACTACAATATTGCTTGTTTTTGCTCCCATCTGCATTTGTACCGCCTGCCTCCGGGTCTCGTTTCATTGGCATTCCACAGCTTTGGCAATTATTACTCATATTGTATTTCCTCTCGTTATTTGATTTACATTAATCCTTTTGATTTTTTCCACTTACGAATCCGTGAGCGAGCATTATTTCGTCCATTTTAAATCCAGTTTCTGGTAAATTGGGCATTTTACCGCCAGAAAAAACTGAGTGCCATTTAAGAACAAGATTTCCCCAACCAACGAGATAAGCCATTAAATTACAGACACTCATTTGAGTGCCTTTAACATGCCCTTCCATTTCTTTTTTTTCAGTTAGTTCTGGTGGGATAGTCTCAAGATCTTCTATCAATTTTGTATAATTCTTTTGAATAGCTTCTATCAGTTCAGTTTTGTTTGTTGGTACAGCCATTTCAGTCTCCTCCTTTGTGATATAACAACCATAAGCTCGCTGGGTCGTTCAAAGGCATTTCAATCCTCCCCTTTGTGTCTCACTTTTACACCGTATGTATTAAAATCCGAGGCACATCACTTGCAATTTATGGCCAATTCATTGTATTTGTAAAGTGTTAACTGATTAACGCTGAAACAGTGGCGGCAAGACATGCGCTACATTTTTTGATATCCAGGCTAAAGGTGAAAGACGTTAACTGAGAAGGAGACAACCATTGAAAATTGCGATCACAGCATGGGGCAATCGAATCTCTCCTGTTTTTGATGCTGCTGGCACCCTTCTGGTAGCTGAAATCGAAGGCCACACCATCAAAGGAAAATCCTACCATGCCTTTACGCCGGATGATATCGACCAGCTCGCACGATTCATGAAACAAGAGCAGATCAATACACTGATCTGTGGGGCCATTTCAGCAACTCCGGCAGAGCAGATTGTGGCACATCATATCCATCTCATTCCATTTGTCTCGGGCAATGTCTTGACCGTACTGGACAGCTTTGCTGCAAAAAATACCATTGACCAGGCGTTTATGATGCCCGGATGCCGGTGCCGCTTTGATGGCTCACCATGTAAAGCCGAGCAGGCTGGAAAAATACTTTAGATTGGACGCCATAGAGACCCCCAGTGCTCAAACGAAGCAACACAGCAATGTAGCAGATGAGCAGCGTAACGTTGCCTGTTATTTCCTGTCTAACCATTTGGATGGATAAGAGAATAACGGCTACAATGTCCAGGTTGTAATATAAGGATAATACCACATATGATTCTTGTGACCGCAAAACAAATGCAGGAAATGGACCGGAAAACCATTACCGAGTTTGGTATTCCAGGCCTTGTACTCATGGAAAATGCCGGCCGGGGAGCCCTTGAAACCCTTGTTGAGACCTTTGACCCCATTGAGTCTTATCGAGTGGCGATCATTTCGGGACGGGGAAATAACGGGGGGGACGGATTTGTTATTGGCCGTTACCTCATGGAAATGGGGGTGGCGGTCAGCTTCATCCTTTTATCGGAACGGGACAAGGTGGCCGGAGATGCAAAAATCAATATGGAACTTGTGGAAGCCTTGCTGGCAGAACATCCAGAATCAAGATTCTTAGAAGTGCCTGACGGTGAGACCTTTGACCGGCTCAAACCCACCATTTTGCACCACGATCTTTTTGTTGACGCTATTTTTGGCACGGGTCTGAACGCTGATGTTCGGGGATTTTTCAAAACGGTCATCCAGACTTTAAACCAATCCCAATCCCCTGTTTTCAGTGTAGATATCCCTTCCGGACTCAACGCCGACACCGGCAAGGTGTGCGGCACGGCCATTGAGGCCGATGCCACGGCCACATTTGCATTTGCCAAAGCCGGACATGTCCTTTACCCCGGCAATGTTCATACCGGCGCACTTGAAATCATCGACATCGGCATCCCCGGTCATATTGCATTGGGAGAATGCCCCAATCTGTTCCTCCCCGAAAAAGAGGATATTGCAGCATTGATGCCGAAACGGCCGTTTAACACCCATAAAGGCAGTGCTGGACATTTGCTGACCCTGGCTGGCGCACCTGGTAAAACAGGGGCCGCCGCCCTTTGTGCCAATGCAGCGGTTCGCGCCGGTGCCGGTCTGGTCACCCTGGGCGTGCCCCAAGGGATATTGGGAATCATGGAGTCCTTGGCTGTTGAACCTATGGCCATAGGGCTCCCCCAGGGAGATGCGGGGGAATTGTCAGAAGAAGGATTGCAAGCCATACAAACCGTCATGTCAGGGAAACAGGTACTGGCCATGGGACCAGGCCTTGGCACGCATTCATCGACTCAGGCCCTTATACGTGCATTAGTAGAACACTCTGATATCCCAATGGTCATTGACGCTGATGCTCTGAACTGCCTGACGTCCACCCCGGATATTTTCAGCGTTGCCAAAGCCCCCCTGATCCTCACCCCCCATCCTGGAGAGATGGCACGGCTCACAGGAACGTCCCCCAAAGATATCCAGGCAGACCGTCTGAACATTGCCATCGAGTTTAGCCAGCAAGCAAATGTAATCCTTGTGCTCAAAGGTGCTCAGACGCTCACCGCCTGCCCCGATGGGACCTGCTATATCTGCCCCACAGGCAATCCTGGCATGGCATCTGGCGGTATGGGAGATGTTTTGACAGGGATGATTGCAGGATACATGGCCCAGGGTATGGCGCCAGAGGCGGCTGCCGTGGCTGGTGTATTCATCCATGGATTCTGTGGTGATCTTCTTGCACAGACTTCACCTGTGGGATTCACGGCATCGGATATGATAAAAATAATCCCCAATGCCCTGGCAAAAATTTTGGCATGAAAACAATCATCACAACAACGCCTGATCAAACCATGGCGTTGGGCCAGAAATTAGGCGCCGCCCTGGCCTTGGAACAAATATTTTTTTCCATCGCCCTTGCAGGAGACCTGGGTGCAGGAAAAACCTGTTTTGTTCAGGGGCTTGCCCGGGGGCTCGGCGTGGACCAGAGATACTATATCACCAGCCCCACGTTTAATATCATCAACGAATATCCGGCAGCTGGGCGCAGGCTGCTACACCTGGATCTCTACCGTCTCGGTGAATCCGATGAACTGGCCTACCTGGGCCTTGAGGAACTTCAAAAAGACGATACAGTAGCCGCCGTGGAATGGCCAGGCCTGCTTGAAGAGACTGGATTTAAATTTAACCTTCATCTGAAGTTTCAATTTGATGCAGATTTCAACCGAATCATCTCTTTTTTACCATCCTCACAGCTACACACCGATTTATTAGACGGCTTGTTTTCCAAAAGTTAACACACTGAGCCAACACGGGACTGATCAATCTCTTCAGCAACCATTTCAGCCGCACGTACCGGGTCCGAGGCATCTCGGATGGGCCGCCCGATAACAATATAATCACTGCCTGCTGCCACAGCCTGGGCCGGGGTGGTGACCCGTTTTTGGTCATCATTGGCGGTCAGGCTCCATTCGGGACGGATTCCCGGTGTCACCGCCAGAAAGTCTTTGCCAAATTCGTCCTTAATCGCTGCCGTTTCCCGACCGGAGCACACCACGCCGGTACAACCGGCATGTTTTGCCATCCTTGCCCGCAGTAGAACGAGATCCATCACAGATGCCACATATTCGTCCTTATAACCGCCGGCCTTAACAGCAGCCGCATCATTGTCGGTCAAGAGCGTCACGCCGAGCACACCGGTTTTCCCTGCGCCTCCGGTGACGGCCGACTCAAGCATCTTCTGGGAGGATGCGCAATGTACCGTTACCAGGTCCACGCCAAGATCCGCAACGCTGGCCATGGCCCGCCCCACGGTGGCCGAGATATCATGAAGTTTCAAATCCAAAAAAATTTTTGCTGCGGTCAGCTGACGAATGTGTGCCACTGCAGCGGGACCCTGGCGAATAAAAAGCTCCAAACCGATCTTAAACATTCCCACATGCCCATCCAGCATTCGAACATATTTCCACGCCGTTTCATTGTCAGAAAAATCCAAAGGAAATATGATATACTCTTTGCTATTCTTTTCTTGCATGGTGTGTCCTTCACCCATTTTTGATTTTAATTACACCCTAAACATTGAAAACCCCAGCGTCTGTCATATCCGGTCCAAGGGGGTTCGTTTGTACTATTTAGTGACAAATTTTTGTAACCTAACACAAATTTAAAAAAAATGCCTCAGCAAAGCAGGCATTAAAATACTGATGTCTATTTGTCGGTCAACACCTTTTGGGTCACAATTTAATTGCATCACCCTAAATTTAGATTTGATTCTTCGCCCTGTTTCTGATAACAAATAGTGCTGTGACAAACAGCCACAATATAGAAATCCCAGGCCCTATCTGAAACAAATAGTCAGCTTTAAAAAACGACTTAAATATGATTCAGATTGCAAACGCGGCATTCCTGGGAGGGCCCTTTACTCTAAACGAATTCGAATTGAAGCTCAACGGCCTGATCAGCATCTAATATGATGAGCATCTAATATAAGGTGTTTCTATGTTAAAAAAATTATATCCAGAGAGTAATACCACCTCCAGTAAACACTTAAGACAGGTCTTGCAGTCCATTGCTGAACACGACCTGCCATATAACCCCATTGTTTACGCAGTCTGGTACGAATATGCGACAGGCAGGACTCCAGAACTAAATACAATTATTGATGAATCTAACAATTCTGCGGAACCGATCTCGCTGGAGATGGTCACGGAATGGTTTGAAACCTTTATCGCAACCCATCAAATTCGGGTCACAGAAAAAACAACCAACGAATTTAAGTCCATCATCTTTGAAGTATCAAAGCAAATTGATGATTCAGGTAGCCGTATCGCTGACAGCGGGGATCGCATAAAAATCCTGTCCAGCCAGATGGACCCGGCCCAGCCGAAAACAATTGAAGAAGTATCCCAGAGTATCCTTTCTGAAACCCATTCCATCCTCAAGGAAAACCATTCACTGAAACAAGACATGGATGCGACCATCAACGAAATAGACGCCCTGAAAAGAGAACTGGAAGGTGTAAGGCAAGCGGCGAAAACAGATACACTGACCGGCCTTCTTAACCGTAGGGGATTTGACGAGGCGTTTATCCAGGCATCCAGAGAGGCACAGGAGAACAACACACCATTGACGATTGTGCTTTGCGATATCGACCATTTTAAACAAGTGAATGATACCCATGGCCATCTCATCGGTGATAATGTGTTAAAGATGCTGGCCAAACTATTACACGACCATATTAAAGGCAAAGATATCGCGGCCCGATTCGGTGGGGAAGAGTTCATTTTGATACTCCCGGATACCGATATTCCAGGAGGGGTTGCGCTGGCAGAACAGATGCGAAAAAGCCTTCAGAAAAAGCGATGGCGTTCCAAAACCACGGGCGAAACCATCGGTCCCATAACCATCTCTTTGGGGATTGCGCTATACCGCCCAAAAGAAGATGTTGAAGCCTTGGTGCAGCGGGCTGACGATGCGCTCTATGTTGCAAAAAACAACGGCCGGAATCGTACGATCACCGAAGAGAATGTGAACAAAAGCTAAGGCCGTACTATCCATGAATACATACATGAAATGCTGACCATGAAAGAAAACAGATACACCCTGACCATGCTCGTCGAAAACGAACCCGGCGTCACTGCGAGAATCACAGGACTATTTGCTGGGCGAGGCTACAATATTGAAACCATCTGCGGCGCCCCCACCGCCCATCCAAAGATGTCCAGAATCACCATTACCACCTTGGCAAGTCCAAGTATGCTTGAACAGTGCATGAAGCAGATCAAACGCCTTGTCAATGTCATCAAATTGAGGGATATGACCGGAGAAAAAGCGGTCAAAAGAGAAATGGCATTGGTCTGCGTCAAGGTTATTCCAGAACACCAGGAAGAAATTAATACCTTGATCCACGATTTTAATGGTACGATTTTGGACAAAGGCGGCCTGCACTATATTTTTGAAGTAATCGGTGATGAGGACACCATTGATGTGCTGCTTGAAAAACTTAATCCTTTTGGCATTAAAAAATTGGCCCGGTCTGGCGTGCTGGCACTCTACAAAGAAGATTGATTACACGTGGTACCGATCTCAATACAGCGGCCACATGCCGACCGGATTTTTGTCAAGGTTCTGCTGGAGCATGCCATGAAAGTCCCCACATTAAGTTTGCATATGTCTTCCAGATAAAAAAATCAAATCAGATTATATTATTTTGGAGGCATACAATTAGTCTAACCTGTATAGCAAAACGATATAGATGAACTTTAAAGCATTCGAACATATTGCAGCCGGTCGGTTTAAGGCAATAAAACAATCAAATCAGGTCCTTCAAGCTTTTTTGGGGACTTGTGTTGGTGTCGCGCTTTATGATGCGTCAGCCAAGGCGGGAGGACTGCTTCACATTCTTCTGCCGGAACCGCCGGGTTCTTTCCAAGATCCGATGCCGGAAAAATATGCAGTGACAGGGCTGCCTATGCTCATCAATGCATTAACAGATATGGGATGCACCCCTAAAAATCTCAAGGCCGTTATTGCCGGTGGTGCCCTTGTCGGTCCCGTGTCCCATCAGGATATCTGCTTGGACATTGGCGGCAGATCGGCAGAAATTGTCCGAGACATTCTTCAAGCCCGCGATATTGAAGTCATCCATTCCGAAACTGGCGGTTTTTTCACCTGCACGCTGGAGTTGGATATGAAAACCGGAAAGGCCGCAGTTAAACCTGCCTGGGAACAGCATCAGGGGATGGCCAAAACCCCTAAGCCGCCCACGGTTGAGGATATTAAAAATACCATCACCACGCTCAAGCCAATCCCTCAGACAGCTTTAAAAATTCTACGGATGTTCCAGGAAGACAGCTACAGCCTGGAAGATATCAGCCGGGAGCTGGCCACTGATCAGGTACTTTCAGCCCAGACCTTGAAGGTGTGCAACTCCGCACTTTTTTCAGGCAATATCAAAATCGAAACCCTCAAAGATGCAGTGCTTCTGCTGGGACGTGACATGCTGGTCAAAACCGTCATAACTGCGGCGGTGGAAGCCTACTATGGTCAGACAGGCTCCAGCGGTTACTCCATGTGCCGGGGCGGCTTGTTTTTCCACGCGGTAGGGGTGGCCAAGCTGTCCGAGTGTCTGGCTGGCGCCAGCGGTAAAGTGGACGGCAACTTAGCCTATACAGCCGGGCTGCTACATGACATTGGAAAGGTGGTACTGGATCAGTATGTTGCTGAAAGTGCACCACTGATGTTCAGAGACCTTGCAAACACAGAGTCAGATTGTCTTCACTCGGAACAAAAAGTGCTGGGCATTACCCATTGTCAGGCGGGCCAAATTCTGGCCAAGAATTGGGGACTATCGGACACGCTTTCCCAGGTGATTTTACATCATCACAATCCCGAGGCAGCAAAGGGGGCAAAAGATCTGGTGGCAGTGGTGTATCTGGCGGATTTGCTCATGGAAAAATTTTTTACTGGAATTGAAGTAGAAAGAATGCAAACCCAGAGTCTTATTTCTGTAGTGAACCAGCTGAACCTGAACACTTCAGATTTTCCAAACATCATCGACACCCTCCCTTTACATGCGTTACTCCCATCCCAAGCAGACAGGAAACCGGCATGATGAATAAACAGGCGTTATTAAAATCGTTGCCGGGTGTAGATCACCTTCTTAGCGTTGCCTGCAGAGACCCGCGGTTCGACGGAATGCCAAGAACAGTGGTGGTGGATGTGCTTCGCAACGCCATTGATGCGGCCCGCAACGCAATCCTTTCGGGTGACGATCCAGACACAGGAGACCTGCACATTCTGGATGCCGCCGCCGACCAGGCAGCCCAGACCATGAAAAATCGGCTTATCCCTCTGATCAATGCGACCGGCGTGGTACTCCACACCAACCTAGGCCGTGCCTTACTCTGTCAGGACGCCCTGGACAATATCCAAACCATATCAGGTGCATACACCAACCTAGAACTCAACCTTGCCACAGGGAAGCGAGGCATCCGGTATGCGGCCATCGAAGACTTAATCTGCGAACTCACAGGGGCCGAAGCGGCCATGGCAGTAAACAACAATGCCGGGGCTGTCCTCCTGGCACTAAACACCATTGCCCAGGGGCAAGATGTGGTGGTGTCCCGGGGTGAACTTGTAGAAATCGGCGGGTCATTTAGGGTCCCGGATATCATGGAAAAAAGCGGCTGTATACTCAAAGAGGTGGGCACCACCAATCGTACCCACCCCCGGGACTATAACGGCGCAGTGAACGAGGACACAGGACTGTTACTCAAAGTCCACACCTCCAATTACAAAATACAGGGATTTACCGCCAGTGTCGCACTCAAGGAGATGGTGGAAATCGGGCAAAGACACGGGATTCCAGTAATGGAAGACCTGGGTTCCGGCACCTTTGTAGACTTCAGTCCCTATGGTATGCCTGCCGAACCTGTTGTAGCCCAGCGTGTGGCAGCCGGTGCCGACGTGGTCACCTTCAGCGGAGATAAACTGTTAGGCGGTCCCCAGGCTGGCATCATTGTTGGGAAAAAAAAGACGCTGGATCAGATCAAAGCCAATCCCCTCACCCGGGCCTTGCGAATCGATAAGATGACTCTCGCGGCTTTGGAAGCCACGCTGAAACTATACAGAGACACCAACCAGGCCATTGAAAAAATTCCGACATTGACAATGCTAACGCTCTCTGATACCGCCATTGCAGAAAAGGCACAGGTATTATTTGACATGCTGGCCCAGGCCCTTGGAGACCATGTAGATATTCAACTTGCAAATATGACATCCAGACCCGGCGGGGGATCCTATCCTGACTTGACGCTGCCCACACGATGCGTCACACTAAAGCCCAAGGGGATGTCTGTTTCCACTCTAGAAAAAAAGCTTCGCGCTTCAGATCCTCCGATTATGGGGCGCATTGAGGATGACCGATTTATCATGGATCCCAGAACCATTCAACCCGGCCAGGAAACCGTGCTGACCCAAACCATAACAAGGCTGATACGTAATCAATGATTCAGAAATTCAACGTCAAGGACATTCATTTTTTAAAGGCAGACGGAGTCGATGATGCAAAAATAATCCCCCCGGACACGTATCTTTCCGACCTCATCCACACCCCTACGGTTCAGTTTACATCGTTTAAAGACCGATTTTCTCAAATTTCCCTTCCATTAGATCACTGTATTGCCGCCGTAATCCGTATCGATCCCAACGCCCTGGAATCGGTCAGGGAAGAAAGTGTAAAGGTCTTTGAATCCAATTTCAATGGCATTTTCAGCAAGGATAAAGGACTGTGGGAACAACTGGATGAAGGAACATATGCCCTGGTGTTCTGGGAGTATCCCCATGAAAAAAATGGGATAGCGCAGATGTCTCTGCTCAAGGAAAAAATTGAAACCCAGCTCCAGGCAGACCTGACGATGGGCCTTGCCCTGTATCCCTTTCATACGTTTTCAAAGGATGACATTTTAGGCAATGCGTTAAAGGCCCTGGATCATGCCGCCTTTTATAAACCTGGACGAACGATTCCCTTTGATGCCCTGTCTTTAAACATCAGTGGCGACCGGCTCTACCAGATAAAAAAATACCCTGAAGCGATCCAAGAATACGAGCAAGGTTTGCGCCTTTCCCCCAAAGATATCAATCTTATTAATAGCTTAGGGGTGACCTATGGGATCAACAACCAACTGGACAAAGCGCTTGATTGCTTTGAACAGGCATCCGCCATTGATCCTGAGGAGGCAATGGTTATTTACAATATTGGACTGATTCATCGTATCAACAACAATGAAGACCAGGCCATGCATTATCTAAAAAAAGCCCGTAGCCTAAATTCTGATATTTTTGAAATTGAACTGCTTCTCGGTTATCTTCTTTTTAAAAATGGGCAGCATGATAAGGCCATGCCCCATCTGGATGCAGCCATTGCTCTGAAACCCGAATCGGGCATCCCTTTTCGTATAAAAGGAGAGATTTTCCTGGATCAAAACAATGCTCAGGCAGCGGGAGCAGCATTTACAATGGCTGTCAAACGAAACCCCAGTGATGCCGTTTCCCTGTCTGGATATGCCCATGCCATGGCCCGACAGGAAAAAAATCTGGGCATCGCTTTAAGTTTTGCCCAAAAAAGCGTTGCCATGGTTCCAGATAATATACTTTTTTCGCAACGCTTGGCAGAGATCCAGGATATCCATGACCAGGCCATGGCACAACGTCAGGCCAATGCCATCAAATCTGCATAGCCAGAAGAAAAATATGAAAACGCTGATCCAATCGGCCCTTGAGGACAGCATCCGGGCCAAAGAATTGTTTTTTAAGACCCATACCCATTTGGTGATGGATTGTGCCCGGGCCATGGCAGACACCTTGGCATCTGGAGGAAAAATTTTGTTATTTGGAAACGGGGGTTCTGCTGCAGACTGCCAACACCTTGCTGCCGAATTCGTCAACCGATTCCAGATTGAACGCCCGCCCCTGGCCGCCATTGCATTGACATGCGACACCTCCATTATCACCAGTATCGGCAACGATTATTCCTATGAGCAGATTTTCCTCAAACAGGTACAAGCCCTGGGTAAACCGGGGGACATAGCCCTTGGCATTTCCACATCGGGCAACTCCCCCAATGTGGTGGTAGCAGCCCAGGCGGCCAAGGAAATGGGGTTATGCCTTGTGGGTTTTTCCGGCCCGGGCGGTCAACTCAAGGAGATCAGTGATATAGCATTTTGTGTAGACTCGTTGGTCACCGCGCGGATCCAGGAGGTCCATATTCTTCTGGGCCATATTCTCTGTGACTTGACGGAAAGGATACTCTTCCATGACTGACGATAAGACCCTGGATTATAGCCGGCTCTCCACATATTCCATCATGAACCGTAAAAGCCTGGTCTCCAAAGATGACTTTGCCACCCCCTGGACTCGGGGTGATAGATTCAATGCATTTTTGGACCGGCTGCCGTCCATATTGGCCGGAAAAGATATCCGGGCCGTGATTGATGCCATGACCACTGCCGCAAAACAAAAAAAGGAGATCTGCTTCGGTATGGGTGGGCATGTCATAAAAACCGGTATGTCCCCTATTCTCATTGATCTCATGACAAAAAAAATCCTCACCCTCATTGCCATGAATGGGTCCTGTATTATCCATGATCTTGAAACGGCCCTTACCGGGCGAACCAGTGAAGATGTGGCAGCAAGCCTAACCGATGGTAGCTTCGGCATGGCCCAGGAAACGTCCGAGCTGCTGAATCTGGCCATTGCCACAGCAAAGGTAGAAGGCATTGGCTTAGGGCAGTCAGTGGGACAAATGATTTTAGATCAAAATCTGCCTTACAAAGATTTAAGTATCACAGCCCAAGGCGCGCAATTGGGCGTGCCAATAACGGTCCATGTGGCACTTGGAACGGACATTATTCATATGCACCCTGGATTTGACGCCGCCGCCTGCGGCAAAGCATCCCATGACGATTTTTTAAATTTTGCCCGACAGGTCGCTCGACTTGAACAGGGCGTCTTTATCAATGCCGGTTCTGCCGTGATCTTGCCTGAAGTGTTCTTAAAGGCCCTGACCCTGGTACGAAATCTGGGACACCAGGTGAATGATTTCACTACGGTCAATCTTGACTTCATCCGCCACTACCGCCCCATGACGAACGTGGTCAACCGCCCCACCCTGGGAAAAGGCCGTGGATATGCCATCGTAGGGCACCACGAAATCCTCATCCCCCTCATTGCTGCCGGCGTGATTGAAGCGCTGTGACCTAAAATCATACCGAGACCTTAAATACGCCATACTTCATTCAGGTATATATTCAAGCCGACAGAATGGGCTATGGCCGGTTGTCAGCACCATCTTCGAGGACGATTTTTCCTGTGGATGACATATAAATCCCCTCAGATTCAAGCATGGCTTTTTGACGTTCATATCCCCGGCCCGGGGGAAGGGAAATTTTGCCTTGGGCACTGATGACACGATGCCAGGGCAGTCCATATTTTCTGGACATGGAATGAAGAATTCTGGAGACCTGGCGGGCGCCTCTGGGATTTCCGGCCAGGGTAGCCACATCACTGTATGACATCACGTGCCCCCAGGGAATCGATGACACCACATCCAGCACGTTTCGGGTAAACACGCTGAGGCCGTTACGCTCTTGGGAATGACTTTTTTTCAAGGTAATTGATGCCCATGGATAACGAGAAGGTCAAGGTAAAATAAAGCAGGGTTACTGTCACCCAAACTTCAAAGGTTAAAAACGTGGCTGCCATGACTTCCATCCCCTGAAATGTTAACTCTTGAATGGAAATCACTGATACAATGGCAGAATCCTTGATGGCGGAAATAAACTGGCCTGCCAAAGGAAAGGCTACCTTTCTAATGGCCTGGGGCAAAATGATCAACCGAAAAGTTTGGGTACTGGAAAGCCCGATGGAATAGGCACCTTCCCACTGCCCTTTCGGAAGCCCAAGGATACCGCCCCTGACGATCTCACAAATATAGGCGCCTTCATAAAGCCCTAAAGCGGCCACCGCAGACAAAAACGCGTTGAGTCTACCGGCGTCGGCCAGCACGATAGACAGCGCACGCTGCATCCCTTCAGGCTGTTTCCTCAGCCACAGATCCAGCCCCAGCACATCTAAAAATTGACTGGACACAAAATAATAAAAAATAATCAGCAATACCAGAGACGGAATATTTCTCACCACCTCCACATACGCCCGGCTGACAAATCGTTGAAAGCCGTCTCCCCGGGCCCCCATGATACCGGTAATCGTCCCCAAAACAAAGGCCAGCACCGTGGCCCAGAGACTGAGTTTAATGGTGGTAAAAAATCCCCGGGCCAAGATATTTGGCACCCATATTCCCGTATCTGGATCTACATAGAAAAAATATTGAGGGATCGCCCCCCAGTTCCATTCATAGGCCAGCACCGATCCCATGCGGAAAATAAAAAAGGTGATGGCGGCAATGACCAGGGTCAGTGCCGCCACATCCACCAGGGTGATTTTATTTGAGAATTTATTGAACAAGGTTTTCCCAGTCTTTGGTTTTAAACCAATAGTCCTGGCGTTCTTTCAAAAAGCCGGATTCCTGGTTGATCAAAATCCAGTTGTTAAAATAGTTCAGGGCGTCGTAGTCCCCTTTGCGCAGCGCAAAACCGATGGGTTCCCGGGTAAAATTCTCTTTGAGGGGCACAAACAGCTTTTTGGGAAACTTCAAAGCATGGAAGGCGGGCATGGGTGCTGAAGAGACCACTGCATGGACCCGGCCCAGATTCAGCTCCTGAAGGGCCTGGCTTTCATTTTCAAACAGCTTGAAACTTGCTTTGGGCATATATTTTCTGGCCGCCTGCTCTGCGGTAGTGCCCATGCGAACGGCAATGATCACATCTTTTTTATTAAAATCTTCAATACTTGAAAACCCTTTGGCCTTTTTACGATGGGCCACCATGGACATGCCTGAATATTCATAGGGGATGGTGAAATTTACCTTAAGGTTCCGCTCCGGGGTAATCCCCATTCCCCCAATGATCACATCAAATTTTCCCGTCATCAGTGCCGGTATAATGCCGGACCATGCAGTCGGGACAAATTCAACGTTGACCCCCATATCAGCGGCCAATTTTTTAGCCACATCAATCTCAAACCCGATAAGCTGGCCTGTTTTATCTTTCATGGCCCAGGGAACAAAAGTGGACATCCCCACCCGCAGCACCCCCTGTTTCTGGATTTTTTCAATCACACTTTCCCGGGAAAGGGCCGCGCCAGTTTCACCGGCAAAGGCGTTGCCGGTAATTATTAACAGACATACGATACTCATGAGCAATAGCTTTTTCATTCTGTTCTCCTTTTTTGATTTTTAAATGAAAGGACTTAAGTGAACCGATTCATTTCTTTCATGATGTGTTACAGGCAACCCTCGGCGAAAGACCCGGCCAGCCCATAACTCTTATTTAAGGGGTTAATGGATAAACTTCATACGAACTTCCAGTTTTCTGATTAAAAACGACAGGCTTGCCGTTATGGCAAGATAGCAGATCGCCACGGCAGACCAGATTTCAAAGGTTAAAAAGGTTTCAGATACGATCTTCTGGGCCTGCATGGTCAGATCATAAATAGAAATGGTTGACACCAGTGCTGAATCCTTGATCAGGGAGACACTCTGTCCTGCCAGCATGGGCAATGTGGTTCTCAGCATCTGGGGAAAAATCACCTTAAAATATATCACAGGCTGGGACAGCCCCAGTCCCAGGGCTGCCTCAATCTGGCCTTTGGGGATCCCCAGAATACCAGAACGGATAATTTCTGAAGCATAGGCCCCCTCAAACAAGCTCAATGCCCATACTGCCGACCAGAAGGCCGAAATATTCAACACCGGAGAAATGACAAAATAGAGCATGAAAATCTGTATGAGCAGCGGGGTATTCCGGATGGTTTCAACGTACACCCAGGCCAGCATCCTGAGGACTGGAAAAGGAGACAACCTGGCCATGGCAGACAGCCCCCCCAGCAGCAGGGACAGGATGAGGCCGACACCAGATAGTTTTAATGTCACAAACAATCCCTGCATCAATAGTCCGGGCATCAGTCCATGGTCACCTGAAATATAAAAATAGTGAGGCATTCGATACCACTGCCAATGATATTCCAGCCCCTGGTAACCGATAAAAAGCACAGCGACCAAAAGGGCGATGAAAAGAAGGGATTTGATCTGATTGAGGCGAGGGTACATCCTATTCCTTTACAGGCCGATCTTAAAAAAGTAAGCCATACCATGAACAAGACCAATCCACAACCCTCAAAATCTAAAACAGACGCCTTGCAACAATAAAACCTTCAAGGCGTTTGCACTCTTCCCTCGCCACTCATTGTGTAATTTTTTATTCAAAAATTGACAAAATTCTATTCTTGTGTATTCAATAGGCCTCAATCCACTATTAAATCTAACTCACGGGAATCTCTAAAATGAGCGATAGGCTGAATTTACCATCCGAATCGGACATTAAACGCATCCTGAAAATAGATCGGCAAAATCTCCCCTCCTTTCCCCAGGCAGTGGCAAAGCTGTTGGAGGTTACCAGAAATGACAGTGCATCTCTGGAAGAAATCTCTAAAATCATAGAAACCGATCCAGGTATTTCTGCACGAATTCTTGAAATTGTAAACTCTGCCTATTACGGTTTGACAAGAAGGGTTACGACCCTTTCCGATGCCGTGGTTATCCTTGGACTGGATGAGATTAAAAAAGTGGCACTGAGTATGTCTATTTTTGAGAATATGTTCAAGAAAGGCCGTTCAGCCGAATTTAACCGCCTATTATTCTGGCGGCACAGCATCGCCGTGGCCGTCCTGAGTATGGAATTGGCAAAGGAAACAGGGCATGCCGATCCGGAAGAAGCCTATATTGCAGGGCTTCTCCATGATGTGGGTAAAATATTTCTGGATCTTCAGGGCAGAACCGATTACGGTGCATTCATCCAAGACCTGTCCACTGCCACAGACCTTGTTATTGAAAAAGAACGCAGTGTCATCGGGCTGGGCCATGACGATATTGGCGCCTATTTCTGTGCCCAGTGGAAACTGCCGGAACGGCTGGTGATTGTTGTAAAATACCACCACCAGCCTTTTGGGCACCTGAAACTTACGGATGAAGAAAAACAGCTCATTGCCATTGTATCCATGGCAGATTTTCTATGCTGGGCCCAAGGTATAGGATCCTTTGACTTTATCCGTCCGCCGATTCTGGCACCGGAAGTGGAAGCCGCCGTAAACCCAGACAAAGTGGATGTGATCAAATGCATCACCGCCATGAATACAGAAGTGGAAAACATCTCTAAATTCTATAAATTTGTATTCCCCTCGGTCAACCAGCTTAAGGAAAACCTGCTCTGGGCCAACCTCAAACTTTCCAAAGCAAACACCAAATATTACTTCCAGCCAGATCCCCAGGCCATACCCGCCCAGAATCATCCCGCCTCTCCAGAGTCCCTGGTCCAGGATCTGGGCGTTGAGATGGGCAAAGCGCTTGCCAAGGCCAAGAATGTAAAAGAGGTGCTGGATCTTGTGATGTTCCAGGTGGGATGTATTTTCCAGCCCTGCCATTGGTCCATCCTGCTCAAAGACTCAACATCCGATGATCTTGTATTTTCCGTTGTGGTGGGGGCGAACAAAGAAAAGCTGCAGGGGGTGAAGCTGCCCAAAGGAGAAGGGATTGCAGGTCATATTATGGAAACCGGCGAGTCCCTGATTATCAAAGATGTATCAAATGACAGCCGATTCAGCAGCCGGATGGATCAGCATACTCAATTCAAGACCCGATCCATCATCGGCACCCCGCTCAAAACTGACGGTAAAATTTTTGGCGTTATTGAACTCGTCAACAGAATTGACAACCAGCATTTTAGCGACAGCGATCTAAGACAACTTTCAGATATCGCAGAATATGCCGCTATTGCAATTGAACGGTCCTACTATACCCAGGCCCTGACCCATCTGGCCACACGGGATACTAAAACCGGGCTGAGAAATCGATGGTCATTTGAGCGCACCGTATCCGGTAAAAAAGAGTTGCAAGCCAAAATGGGCAGCGCGTTTTCCATGATGATCATTCTTATAAAGGATTTGGACCGCTTGAAAGTGGATCGCGGACGTCGTGAATGTGAGCGGGGAATCTTGACCCTGGTTGACATCCTCAAAGCCACAAAAAGAAGGGATGATACCTTGTACCGGTATGGAGAAGACAGTTTTATCGCCATGTTGCCCATGACCTATTCTGACGGTGCAGAGCAAGCAAAGCAACGGATCAAAAAAGCGGTGGCAAGGGTTTTTGATAAAAAAGGGATGACGCCTATTCCATTCAGTATTTCGCCCCATACACTGGACAGCAACGCACTCCCCAATCTCAAAATGCTGGTGGCTGATATCCTGTCCAAATCGAAATCCGCCCCAGCGCCTGACGATGATGCGGTGGTGGATATTCAGGAAAACCTTCAACCCCTTCTGGAACAAGAGCAGGCCAAAACCCGTGACAAAGAAGCAAAATTAAATAAAATGGTGAAAGATGAACACGCTAAATTCGGGAAAATGGTTTCCCTAAGTGGCAGTTTCAAGCGGCTTAAAACTGGCGAGTTCGGGCGGATTCGAGTGGAGCAGGTCTCTCTTTCTGCCATGGGGTTCAGAATTTCTAAATCCCACCGTATCCGGGTGAATGATTTTTTGGATGTTCAGTTTAACCTGGATGATATCAAGCGCTCCCTGATCAAACGACGCATCGTCATTAGAGAAATTAAAGGCAACTACATCTATGCTGACTTTTATAACCCACCACCCTATGCAAAAAATTTGGGATTTTACATTTTTAGTTAATGACCTTGGTCCCTCATCTCGAAGCGGATCGGCCGCCTGTCATCCACTGAAAAATGGTCATAAAATTGTATCCGGCTGAAAGAAGAATAAAATTATTCATTGCCAAACCCATCAGAACCCTTTAATATTATTAAAGCAATACTTAGGACCCCTAATAGTAGGAAAGGAATAACTATGGCAGAAGCTGTCATCAAATTGGGCCGGAATAAAAAGGCCTCAACATTTTTGGACAAGGTAAAAGAGCTCCTCCCTGAGGGTGGAAATCTGAATGCCTGCCTGACCTGCGGCGCTTGTTCATCAGGTTGCCCTGCAACAGGCCTGGCAGATATGGACCCTAGAAAATTTCTCCGCATGGCTGCCCTGGGAATGGATGAAGAAATTATTGCTTCAGACTGGCCTTGGATGTGCAGCATGTGCCAGCGCTGTATCTACGTATGCCCAATGAAAATCGATATCCCGCAGATGATTTACAATGCACGAAAACTACGCCCCAGGGAAGAGCGTCCCAAAGGTATCCTGGGCTCCTGTGACATGGCATTGAAAAATGATTCCGGGTCTGCCATGGGCACGACGTATGAAGATTTTGAATTCGTGGTAGAGGACGTGCTCGAAGAATATCGGGAAGCCCAGCCTGAATTTGCAGACATGGAAGCCCCCATTGATAAGGTCGGTGCTGAATTTGTTATCAACCAAAACTCCAGAGAACCGGTGACCGAACCGGATGAAATGGTTCCCTTGTGGAAGATTCTCCACCTTGCCGGTGTAAATTGGACCTACGCCAGTAAAGGATGGGCTGGAGAAAACTACTGTATGTTCCTGGCTGATGATGATTCCTGGAAGCATCTCACTCAGACCACTGCCAACAAAGCCGATGAGTTAGGAGCGAAAACGTTCCTAAATACCGAGTGAGGGCACATCACCTTCTCAGTCCGGTCTGGACTGAAAAAATTCGGTATCAAGCACAACTTTGAAGTAAAAAATATCTATGAGTATTATGCAAAATGGATCCGTGAAGGTAAACTCAAGGTAAACTCCGACTGGAACAAAGACCTGGGTATTAAATTTACCGTTCAGGATCCCTGCCAGATCGTTAGAAAAAGCTACGGCGACGAGATTGCCGACGATCTGAGATTTGTTGTTAAATCTATTGTGGGTGAAGAGAACTTCATTGACATGCAGCCCAACAAATCAAATAACTACTGCTGTGGCGGTGGCGGTGGGTTCCTGCAGTCAGGATTCAAAGAAGAACGCCTGAAATACGGTAAGATTAAAGACGATCAGATTAAAGCGACCGGCGCAGACTATTGCATCGCCGGCTGTCACAACTGCCATGCGCAGATCCATGAACTGTCCGAGCATTACGGCAGCCACTACCCTGTAGTGCATCTGTGGACCCTGATCTGTCTCTCCCTGGGTATCCTTGGTCCCAACGAACGTGAATACCTGGGCGACGACCTCAAAGAGGTCAATGTATTCCATCCGGAAACTGCGTTCTAAACAATCAAACCAACCGCGTTTTACTGCGCGTAACATAAACCTGCCAAAGACTTCTTTAGAGAAGGCTTTGGCAGGTTTTTATTTTTCCTGTCTGATCTTCGATGACCGTAACAGGTCTCCCAGACCTGAGGCCCGGTGGGTGCGATGGGCCGTTGCCGTGGAGATGATACCTGGCATCGGGCCTGCCAAGGTAAAGAATGAACGGGCCCGGGTAATGCCGGTATACATCAGCTTCCGGGTCATCATGAGCCGGCCCAAACGGCTGCTCCTTGACGAGCCGTCATTAGGGCTCGCGCCCATTATCGTAAAACAGATTTTTGACATTATCCGAAAAATCAACCAGGAGGACAAGGTCACCATTTTTTTGGTAGCGCAAAATGCAACCCTTGCCTTAAAAATTGCAGATCGCGGGTATGTGATGGAAACCGGCGTCATTACCATGACCGATACCGGTAAACATCTTTTGTCCAACGAGGATGTAAAAAAAGCCTATCTTGGCATGTAAGACCATTCAACGTTGTTCTCTTCCATAAATATAATGATTTACATTTAACGGATACCGTTATATATAATCTGTAATAGACTTGTAGTTGATTGGAATTTTTCTATCATCAGTCTGTTGAAGGCCATTGGCTATAATTGAGTTTTTACGAGACCATTAGGGATGATAAGAAATTTTAAATGCAAGCACACACAAGCCCTTT
>PDWJ01004091.1_pt1 | contig 19952 bp, 12 predicted proteins | sample 1430881 | NCBI WGS metagenome assembly PDWJ01 (sample SAMN01162460, study PRJNA174530) | Oral metagenome, whole genome shotgun sequencing project. | biome: Marine environment; feature: Marine mammal; material: Swab sample of the gingival sulcus; isolation source: swab sample of gingival sulcus...
GTGTTGACACTCTGTCCGCCGTTTCCGGAGGAACGGAAAGTGTCAATCCGCAAATCCTCTTCTTTAAAATCCAAATCCACTTCATCCGCTTCCGGTAAGACGGCTACTGTGACCGTCGACGTGTGAATTCGGCCACCGGACTCCGTCTTCGGTATTCGCTGTACACGATGAGTTCCGCTTTCGTACTTTAATCGGGAAAAGACCGATTTGCCCTTAATCATCACAATCGCCTCTTTAATCCCACCAATACCGCTCTCCGATATATTAATCGTCTCCATTGTCCATCGTCTGGACTGTGCATATTTTTGGTACATTCTAAGAAGTTCATTGGCAAACAATCCCGCTTCATCGCCCCCCGCACCCGCACGAATTTCAAAGACAACATTTTTATCATCATTAGGATCTTTCGGAATCAAAAGCATCTTAATCTCCTGCTCCGCTTGCTCCTTGCGATCACTTAATTCAGACACTTCCTCTTTCGCCATTTCTGCCATCTCCGAATCACCGGACTTTAAAAGACTTTCTGCGCCTTCCAATTCGGTCAATATCTCTTTATATTCGGCGAATTTTTCGACAATAGGTCTTAGCTCCGCATGCTCCTTGACGAGTTTTTGCCACAACACTTTGTCTGCGATGACATCCGGCTGCCCTATTTTAATCGAAAGTTCCTCGTACTTCGCCGACATCATGCTAAGTCTGTCAAACATATAAATCGCCTCCTTTTTGCATAATCTAGTATATATTCTGATTCTCTGTCAAATACATCACGAACGATTGTCGCCACCTCATCGTATTGACCGGCTCCCAACTCAAAAACAAAAGAAGCATTCGATCTCAAATAATGGGGCAGTTCTCGACAAAATCGTCGATAAAAATCCAGCCCGTCGCCTGCAAACAAAGCGACAGACGGCTCGTACTCCAATACCTCCGGTTCCAAGAAATCCCGTTCCCTCTCGGCAATATACGGCGGATTGGAAACTACCACGTCATATGTAGAATCAATATTCTCAAACATATCCCCTTGAATAAGCGACACAAAATCGTATATTTTTAGATTTTGCTCCGCTATACGAAGTGCCGCCGAACTAATGTCCACCGCGTCAATTCGCAGATTTCCACAAACTTCACCGGCATTTTTCAAAGCGATAAACTCGGAGGCTATCGCCGCCGAAATCGCGCCCGAACCGGTTCCCATATCAAGAATAGTAAGCGCATCCTTTGTTTGAAGTTGTCGTTTTATTTCTTCCATCGCCCAATCGACCAAAAGCTCGGTCTCCGGTCGGGGAATCAACACGCCTTTGCCTACGATAAGCTCCAGCTTTCGAAAATAAGTCTTTCCGATAATGTACTGAAGCGGCATTCGCGACAATCGCTTTTCTACAATACCTCGCACCGTCTCCACGTCATTAGAAAACGATCGACCTTCGAGATTGCCCAACAACATATCCAACTTATCGATGCCAAGAACATCACGAAAAATAATATCCACTTCACGATCCGAAAAATTCGTTACTGAACCCAGTATCCTTTTTGTCGCCTTGCGAAGTTCGTGATAGCTACCAAGCGTTCGTTCGTTAAAATTCGATATCATTTAAACACTCAAAAATACCGTATTTATTGCACAACAAATACGGTATTGCTCGTCAAAAGTACGGTTACTTAAGATTGTACTTATCTCTAAATTTCTCTGCTCTTCCGCCTCGTTCTACATTCTTAACAGTTCCTGTGAAGAATGAATGGCAACTGGAACAAATTTCCACTCTGATTTCAGGTTTTGTAGATTTTGTTGTAAACGTATTGCCACAGGCGCATCGTACTTCTGCTGTTTCGTACTTAGGATGTATGCCTTCTTTCATGATTCCTCCTATGCATTTTGCGTTCTTTATTTCACGAGATACAATTCTACCATGTTTCCCGTTCTTTGTCAAATAACCGCCATTCTTCGAATACAGAATCGAACCCTATAAAAGCGAATTCATAAAACCTCTACAAGCATTCGGACTACTTCGTCATAAAGACATTGTTAATCCACTTGACGAGTTCTTCATTATTTCTCGTCTTCATTAGTTCCTCACTCAACAATTCAACCGGATCGCGTCCACGATTTTGATCAAGCGCTCGTCGAAGTTTCATAATCGCCTCGTATTCATCCTTATTTAAGAGCAATTCTTCTCGTCTCGTTCCCGATCGTTTAATATCAATCGATGGGAAAATACGTTTTTCACTAAGTTTTCGATCCAAAATAAGCTCCAAGTTTCCGGTGCCCTTAAATTCCTCGAAAATAACATCATCCATTTTCGATCCCGTCTCAATAAGTGCCGTCGCCATAATTGTCAGCGAACCGCCCTCTGCCATATTTCGGGCAGAACCCAAAAACCGCTTGGGTTTGTGAAGAGCATTCGTATCCAGTCCACCGGAAAGTGTCCGCCCGGATGCCGGCATCGCAATATTGTACGCTCTGGCAAGTCTCGTAATGGAATCCAGTAGAATAACAACATCTTTTCCCATTTCGACAAGCCCTCTCGCACGACTGAGAACAAGTTCGGCAATTCGAATATGATTTTGTGGCAATTCATCAAATGTCGAATAGTAGACCGGTGCATTGACCACTTCCTTCATATCAGTAACTTCTTCCGGACGCTCATCGATCAAAAGAATCATCAATTCTACTTCAGGATAACTGTCTCGAATCGAACGCGCGATTTTTTGAAGCAAAATCGTCTTACCGGATTTTGGCGGTGCAACAATCAGCCCTCTCTGACCCTTACCGACCGGAGCAATCAAATCAATAATTCGCATGGCGATTTCGCGTCTATTCTTCGATAAATGAAATCGCTCCCTCGGAAACAACGGCGTCATATCATCAAAACGATACTTCGACCTCGTCATATACGGCGGAACACCATTCACTTCCTGTACATACATCAGAGCACGATACTTATCGGTCTGCTCACTCTTGGCAATCCCCTTCACGTACTCGCCATTTCGCAAATTAAACTTCTTCGTAAACATAGGAGATACATAAATATCCGCATCGGAGGACACCCCGTTCCTTCTCAAAAAACCATAGCCGGTATTGCTGATATTATCAGCATATTCAAAAATCCCATCCACCTCAATACCGTTGGTTTCCTTCTCATCATCGGACTCTTCGTCATCTTTCGATTCGCTCATTCCTCCTGCGTTCTGAGCATCCGCTTCTTCCTTGGATATAATTTTAATACCGGCGGGAACCGTTCGTTCGGAATCGATTTTACTAAGGTCGTCACGAAGGAAAGACTCGTCCTCCCCCCCTTCTGCACGCGCCAATTCTTCCATCGGCGTCAATTCATTTTTTCGGCGTTTCATCGGCTCATCGCTCACTTCGACCATACCAACCAAAGAATTGACATACGTCGTCGTAGGTTTTCCCCGTCGGCGCTTCACGACTTTTTTTTCAGATTCGACAACTTCTTCTGCGACTTCATTAGATTCCACCGAATCATTCGTAACTTCTAACTTTTTTTCATCCGCAGTTTCTACCGTTTCTTCTTCCGCCTTTTTTCTGGCTTCAATTTCCGCTTTTGTTGGACGACCGCGTTTCTTTCTGGCTTTCGGTGCTGTGATCGTCAAAACATCGAAAGAATCGACCTCTGTTTCCTCAGCCTTCGCTGACTTCTCGGCGGTCGACGTTTTTTTTGCCGTTTTTTTGGCAGTTGCTTTTTTTGTTGTCTTGCTCGTTGATTTTGTTTCCGATGTAGACACAGACTTGGTCTTTTTCATTTTCGATGTTGAAACACTTGATTGAAGTTCGTTTTCGCCGTCTTCGGCTTTTATTTTTGTCGTTCTTCGAACGCGTCTTGGGGGAGCCTCCGTTTTTTCTTTCTTTTCTCCGGCAACCGATTGTTCGTCTTCAGTTGCCACAGGTTTCGAAGCACTCTCTGCTTCTTTCACCTTCTTCGGCCTTCCCCTTTTCGATGCCGGCTTTTTGATTTCATCGATGTCTTTTGTGACCAAAAGTACCTCCAAATAGTATATAATAGATACATGAAAAGAATAAAAAACAGAATACTACTATTTACAATCATCGGGCTGATGATACTGTCCGGCGAAGCGCATGCTTTACACTCCACAGGGAACAGAGCAAAATCCTCAAACACAATAATACAAGGAAACAACGCCGATTTTTTAAACTCTTCATTTATTCTTCACGGTGAAATTATGATTCCAGTCAATGAGTTTTTTAAAAAGCTAAACATTAACGTAAACTTTGACTCATCGTATAACCAACTTATCGTCTATAATAATAACATATTTATCAAATTAACGCAAAATAATTTTTACGCGACAGTAAACGGGAAAAAAAACAAAATGCCTGTCCCCGCATTTTTTTACAAAGGGGAACTCATGGCGTCAGCCGAATTTTTACTGAAAGCATTAGAAATAGAACACGAAATCATTGACAACACCATCTACCTCAACCACCTTGATAAAACAGAAGAAATACGTCAACACAAAGGAATAAACTATAAAAAATTTATACTAAAAAATTACAACACCAGTATATTTCTCCCCGAAACATTTCATTACAATAATGCAAAACAACAATTCTATACAATCGATCATTTCAATGAACCCTCTCTTGAAATCCTACCCTTACAAAACTGGAAAATCAACGATGACATCACTCCCGTCATAACGCTTCATGACGAATATTCTCTCTACGAATATCAAGACAAAAGAAAAAACACTGCCGAAAACGGAAACATCCATCGCGTTTCAGACTACCGACTCAATGGTATTGATTGCGTGTTCCGATTTCACAATGTGTCATCAGATATTCAATCATACATTATTTCAAGCATCAAAAAGAACATTCATCTGCCCAACAGAAAGCTGGAACATTACTACGAATTTCCGGCATTTGCAAAATCTGAAATGAATATTCAGACGAATCTGTACTCGAATATTTTAGTAAAAAACGCCATCGCGATTACAGGAACCGCAAAAGGAGAAAGACTCGTAATTACCGTTCAAAAAGACAACGAGGAATTCGAATACACCATTCCCATTAAAGAAGAAGAGTTTCAAGGCAAATTGTTTTTACCATTTGGCATAGGAAAACATAATATAACCATTCGTTTATCCAATGAAAAAGAAGATATTCCCGTTCTTATATTTTCAGCACTAAATACAGATAATACAAAAATTAACAATCTTGTACCAACCTCCTACCTAGATTACGAACATCCGATTATTTCGGAAGCATTATCCAGTATGGGATACCGAGGGACGAATCAAAAAATTACCGCAAAGACAATTTACTACTGGATTTTACAAAACTACACACTGAACTTTGAAACCAGCGAAATCCGAAAGCTCAGTACACTTGTAGAAGCGAAAGGTGCTGCAAACCCAAAAGAAATTTGTATACTATACACCGGGCTCCTTCGAGCAACGGGAATCCCTGCTCGAATCGCAACAAACCGGGAAGCAAAAGAAATCTGGGTCGAAGCCTACTTAAACGGAAAATGGATGCACATGGGCATTATCAGCGATTTCAAAACCGGAAACCCCAACCACTTTTACCAAAATATCCAAATCAAAAACACCGAATACTTAGAATATTAATAAATCGAACGCTATTCTCTAAGATAGCTTGATGCTTCTTCTTCGGACACCACCTTGTATAAATCGATCACCAAAATTAAAGACTCTTCGTGAATTACAATCGAAGAAATAAACTCTTTTCCCTCACCCACACCGAGAACAGGTGGCGGCAGTACTTGCTCTTCTGTCTTGCTCATGGATTGAGACGCATCATCGACCAAGAAGCCGACACCGTTATTCGCAATAATAATTCGCTCAGATTTCGTGTTACTCGCCAAGCCAAATTTATTCTTTAGATTAATCACCGGAACGGCTTCCCCTCTTAAATTAATAAGTCCCGCCAAATAATCAGGGGTCGCGGGAATTGCCGCCAAAGGTAACAAATCATTAATAGAACGAACTTGCTCCACATAGGAACAATACCTCTCATTTTCCAATTTGAAAATAATAAATTGTTTTTCCATACATACTCCATCCAATTAAAACAGTATTTTAGCAAGAATCTTTCGAAGAGTACTCACAAAATTGTAATCCGAAAAATTAAACTCTCTCTCACTAATCACTTGTTTTAATAACAAGACCGCTCGAATTCCATTCTTATCATAAGAATTCATAATAATGGAATTCCAATCTTCAATACCACCTTTTCTATTTTTAATCGGGTTCTCCCAATCAATAAAGTACTTGCTCTTTTCTTTATCAAAACCATAAATTATGTACTTCTTCGGTACTTCTCCTTCAATCAGATCCAGTTTTTCCGCACCTGATCGCATACTCACCGCCTCTTGTACTTGACGATTTTCATCAAACACATAGAACTCCGCCGAATCACCCTTCACCATATCAAGTAAAATTTGGAACACGTCGACACGAACTTCTTCCATTGTCTTATCGCTCTCTAAATTTGCTATAATATCGAGAATAGCCTGCACGCTGTTGATGTCATCACTTAAATTGCCGGTCAAAATTCCACTAAACTTATCAAATCGCTTCACTTTATCTAGCAGTTCCTCATGCCATAGTGTCGCAAGATTTTTTCCATGCTCTTTACTGTAGTACAATGCCTTATCAGCGTTTTCAACAAGTTCTTCTTCCGTTTGACCATCTTTCGGATACGTTGCTACACCGAGAGAAATTGTCAACTTTCGATTATACCCCAATAAATTGGCACTTTCAAAATTCGTCCGTATTTTTTCTGCTACAATATAAGCAGACTTTGACCCGGTATTCGGCAACAAAACAATAAACTCCTCTCCACCATATCGTCCAATAATATCGGTTGATCGGACCGAATCGGTCAGTATACTTCCCAAACGACTCAAGATAAGATCTCCCCGTTTATGCCCGTAAGTGTCATTGACCGATTTAAAGTTATCAATATCAATCATCATCAACGAAAGCTCCCCATTGGAGACCTTTGTTTCAAAAAGAACCCTTGACAACTCCTGGTCAAAGAATTTTCTTAAATAGACCCTTGTCAATTTATCAATGGTAGATGTCTGTCTAAGATTCTTAATATTAATAAATACCGAAATCAAATTAGCATAAGAACGCACCTTTTCGAGAAGTACATAGTCAAAACGATTGACAATATCATTTGTTTCCAAAAACAAGTACCCAACGACTCTACTATTCCCTTCCAAAAAATCTTGTCTTCGCCGAAAAATTTCGCTTTTATTCTCCAATGACATAATCGGCAAGTAAATAAATCCCTTCTGTTCGTCTTTAAGCAGATGAATTTTCGTGAATTTATTTAATTTTGATACAAGGACGCCATTTTCATTTCCGACCCCGTAGATATATTTTTTATAATCAATATCGGTCTCACTGTCGTCAAGCGAAATAACATCTTTAAGCGAGTCATCTTCCCCCGTAATAAAAATATATCCCTTTTGAGCAAAAACCAACTGCGCAATATACTCAAGAACCATCTTTAAATTTTTAGACTCGTCATTGACAAAGGAACCCACCAGTTGATTTAATGTAGCAATATTAGAACGACCTGTCATGCTACACGCAATCGCATCATTTTCTAAGAGCGAAATAAACGGCGACAAATCGAAATAATCCTGTACACTAATAATTCGCGGCACTTGCAAGTCAATGTAATATTTTTCCTGTTCGCCCAAAATCTTAATCAATTGATTAATATAGTTCTTCATCCTCATTTTAAAGGGATCGTGTAGAATATAACTATTATGGTATGATGTCGGCACATGGTCAAATAAATCTTCAATAATATCAAAGGCATAAAGATACTGTTTCAATGCCTCTCGATAGTTCTTTTCCTTGTAGTACAGACCCCCGAGCAAGTAGTAGGTTCGCCATGCCAACTCTTGAGACACACTCTTCACATAGTAGAGCAAGGAGGTGATTTTCTCCACTGCATTTTCTTCAAGATAGGATTGAACAATCCGCCGCTTAAGACGAAGAATGTCATTGTCATAGGTCTTTATACAATCTTCATCAATTTTTAAAACAGCACTAATGTGAGACAAATCACCGTGCATGACCAAACTGATTGAAATATTAAGTACACCCTCTCGAAACTGCTTCGCCTTGACAAAACTATCCGCACTTTTTGATAATTCATAAATTAATTTAATAGTACTTTCATCAATCTCCAATTTCCCGCCATACAAATTCACCAAGTAATTCGTCATCACGTCAAGCAACTTAACCTGATAAATCTGTACCGAATTGCTAATAAGATCCGTATCGAGATTGTAGCGAAGCTGTCTCGCTTCAATCAATGCATTCATCAGACAAAGCCATTCCGTCTTTCCTTTAAATAATTCAAATCCCGACAAAAAATGTTCCGGATATGCCTTAACTGCATACTCAATTTTAGATAATCCCGTATAGGCCTGTCGATACTGAGACATATGGGTCTTAGCAGAAACACTTTTCAGCTCTGCTACCAAGGTCACATGAACCGCCCCGAACTCTCTCGACAATTCAATCGCTCTCGAAAGATATTCCGAAGCCTTCGCATAGTCCGATTGATGCCAGTAGATATAGCCACAATCGGACAAATACCTCACTTCGTGGAATTTAAACTTATGCTCCTTACAAATTGCATCCGATTGATCTAACAAGTCCAATGCCGTGAATAAATCACCATGGACAATGTATTCCGCCTTTCCTTCTAAATCGATAATATAGGCAAGAATTTCAAAATCATCCGGTTCTGAAAACGCCTCTTTTACTCTTTGAAATATTTCTTTATAATGTTCAGGCATACCTTGACTCGAATACAGCTTATTGATTAACTCAAAAATTTCTCCATACTTACGAAGTTGTTCCTTTTGTTTCAAAGTAACCGAAACACTACCACTCATAATTCCATTATAGAGTTCGAATGCTTTCGTCAACGCTCTCTGACTATTTTCACTTTTACCGACAAAAGAGGCATACTGATCAAGAAGGAGGTAGGTTTTAAAGGCGCTCTCATAATCTTCTGCTGCAAATGTAAGATCGATATTTTTATCAATAAGCTCCAGTGCTTCGTGGTACCTCGCCTGTGCTAAAAGGACTTTGATGACGATAATATTTCGGCGGATTTCTAGAGAAACATCATTATAGAACCTATCCTGTAGTAATTCAAACACTTCTTTTAAATTTCCGGACAGGTACAAATTCTGAGCGACTTCAATAATAAGGACATTCGCTTTTTTAACGTCGCCGAGTCGCTGGTACAAATGTTCACTAATAGAAAACATTTCCAACACTTTTTTGAAATTATTCTTCTGAATATAGTCATTGAGAAGTAGGACAGCGTACTCTACCGCCTCCTCGTAACGACCTGCCACTTCCAAATAGTGATAAATAAACTCATTGAGAACCCCACTAGACTGATATTCTGAAATTAGGATATTCGCAATCTCATAACAATAGGATTTCTCCATTTTATCCGTCAGTTGAATATAGAAGTGATTATTAAGATTTCGGTCATAGACAGAATAAACGTACTGAGTGCCAGAAATCGTTTGATTCACCAGTTTTTTATCAAGTAATTGTTTTAGCGTATACCCATCATGCTCTTTATCTGGAAGTACGTACTTATAAAGGATATTCTCTCCTACACCACCTCGAAGAACGGATAGTTTTTTCATTATATGAACAACATCCGATTGAATCTCTTGAAGTATCTCCCCAAGTGCTTTATTTTGTTCCCGATAATCTTCCATCCTCGTCGCGTATTTTTTTGATGAAAAATCCCACCGAAATAAGGTTCGATTAAACTCTATAATACCGGAATTTAAATAGGTAACTAAAAGAGGACGAATCTCCGACACCTTCCCATGAGAATCAATCAACACTTGCTCTACCAACTCTTCGGGGACTTCTTCCATTCCAAGAAATTTTTGAATAACACGCTTGATATCCTCATAGTCCAAGTGGGTAAACTGAATGGTTGTTCCTCCACGCATATTCCACTTTCGAATCAAGGTTCTCGTTTCGATAACAAGAACCCCGTTATTCCGCTCATCTTTTTGTACCATTTCTAAAAAAAGATGATCGTTGGGTTTTAAAGAATCAGCATCATCCACTAGGATAATCAAGTAGTTGCTAATACAATATTCCTTTAAGAAATGAGTCGCTCGATTGACGATACGAAGATTATCCTTCCCTAAATCGACCATGTCTTCAACAATAGACGAAACACTAAATAAATGAGGCAAAAGAGCAATAATTTCAACACCGTACTTTGCTGCACTAATGTTTTTCGTATGGTCATTTGCAATAATTTTTCGGAGAATCTCTCTTGTACAGTAGTAATCTTCCTCATGTTTTTCAGGAGACAAGACGACATACTCATAGTTTCTAAATTTACAAATCGTCGACAGCTCTTCCAGTACTCTCGTCTTACCCGACCCAACATCGCCGGAAAGGGACATCGCGCGAATTGATGTGGATTTCCGCACCTTGTGATCAACAATATCCAAGACTTCATGAACAATTTCCTCACGCCCGACCAAACCGATGCTAGGCTGAATGCGATCATAGTAGTAGGCATCATCATTCGGTACATCCAACCACAACAATCTCGAAACAGACGTGATAAATTCTTCAATGGTCTGTACACGATCATCAGGAATTTGGCTGGTACATTCCGTGATAAAGGCATTAAACAATCCCGTATTCACCATTGTGTTCAAATTTTTATGTCGATAGTCAATTCCATTGTAAAGGTAGTAAAAAACCATCGCCATCGAATAAATATCCGCTGTAAATCGAAGTTTTTCTCCCCAACTGACCTCCGGCGCAATAAAATCATTTTGACTATCGTAGAGGCTGGCGTCTTGATAGTCAAAAATTTTATTAGTCGCAAGATCCGAAAGTTTTAAAAATACCGTATTGTCCGGTCTTACATAGATATTTAAAGAATCAAAATTAAGGTATTTATAAACCACTCCACGAGAATGTAAAAATCGCATCACCTTACATAGCTGACGATAGACACTATTGATTTGATGTTGGTCCAAATCAAGATACTCCACTTTGTCTTCCGCTACATACTCATAAGTGTAAAAATACTTATTCTCTTCAACTTTCAGTCCATCCGACTTATTAATAGAAGAAAACTCATAAATATTGACCATGTTCACATGAACATAATTTTTTAAATCGACAAAATGTTTCTCAAAATACCTTAGGAAAATAACATTGGATGAATCCAAATCAAAAACCCGCATCACCTTCAGCATTCCCCAGTTATTACGGTCTTTTACAAGATATTTTTCGGAATCGAACTTATCTGAAATTAACTTGACAATTTCATACCTATCATTGATTACTTTCAAGGATTCCTCCCCCAGCTATTGTACCTTTTATCGTTCATTAAGTAAAGTTTATTTATTAATAATTTTGTGCTATAATCTCCGTATGAAGATGAAGAAATTTTGGAAAAAACAAGAATGTACGTTTATGTTAGTGCAAAATTCCGGACATTCTGTAAGGCAGTTGCAGCTTAATTTTGTGGTACTCTACATCTTGCTCGCGATTGTCTTACTTATCTTATCAGCATTAGTCATAAACAACTATCAACTCCGCAACAGTTTAGCAGACAAAGAGATCCTCTCTGCTGAATTATTGCGAGAACGTGATCGAACAAATAGTTTACAAGCAGTTAATGAATCCTACGAAATGAAAGTAAACGAATTAAAAGGAGCATTGGTACAAAATACGGAAATTACACAATCCAGACTGGAAAACATCGAAAAAACCGAGGAAAAACTCTGCGAATTGGTCACTATTTTTAACGAACAAACCAATTCGGACATCGTCTTTTCCAGATCATCCGATTACAGAGACTCCTTAGCAGATGTCAATTCAGTCGTATGTTCCATTACCGAATTGGAGAGCGACGAAATTATGAAAGAGCTGCAAGCACACCAAGAAGAATTGGATACGCTAAAGAATGACTTGACAGCACAATTAGACTACCTTGAAGCGAGACCGGATTTTTTCCCTACCACAGGAACGCTTACCTCGCCATATGGTTATCGAACGGAACCGTACCCAAGCTTTCACAATGGAATTGATGTTGCGGCACCGGTAGGAACACCGGTCTACGCAGCAGGTGCAGGAACTGTTATTTCGGCAGGATTCAAACAAGGCTATGGCTACATTGTGCTAATCGACCACGGTTATGGTTACACAACAGCATACGCACACCTTTCTACCATTTTGGTAGAAGCAGGACAAGTTGTCGAAAAAGGCGGCTTAATTGCAGAAATGGGTTCGACGGGAAATTCTACCGGTCCACATCTGCATTTTGAAATCCGATACGAAGGGGCAACATTTGATCCCCTCACCATGGTCAATTACTAGGAGGAACATTGTTTTTTAAAAAAAATACCAAAATCGAAGTAGTTATTGGAGAACATTCTTCAATTGATGGTAACATCACTGCGGAAGGTTCCGTTTGTATCAACGGAAAAGTAAAAGGCGATATCCAAACCAAGGGAGCTGTTATTATCTCGCTAAGTGCCATCATAGATGGAAATATTAATGGAAAGTCCGTCGATCTACACGGACAATGTAATGGAAACATTATGACGGAAGGTTCTGTTGCAATTTACGCCGGTGCTCATATGTTGGGCGATGTTCGCTGTGAATCAATTAACGCCATGGCCGGTTCAACATTCGAAGGAAATATTGTCGTAACACCAAATGAAGAGATTGATAAGGAAAACGACAAAAAAATTGCCTTTAATAAATCTGTAAAATCTAAAAACAGACTCCCGTTAGATAGGCCGAAATTAAACGACATTGCAAAATACGAAAATAAGCCTAATAACGAAAATGAAAATCGTGAGAATAAGCCCGATAGCCAGGAAAGCGAAAATCGCGAGAATAATGAAGAAGTGAAATCTAGAAATGAAGACGTAAAATCTAGAATTGTTCCGAAAAATTTCCATTAAAAATCCTGATATTCAGATTTGTTCTTTTCAGCTTCTCTTAAAAAGAAACGGCATAGCAAGATTACATGAATCGACTATGCCGTTTTATCTGTTCGCCCTACACGATTTCGCTATTGCTTCCTCTCTCCTACACCTCGCGATGTAAAACTTGCAAGTCGCTATGAGATTCGTCGGTAACTACGCTCTACACGGACTTTCACAATACTACTTTTTCAAATACTACTTTGACAATTGTTTTGCCAACTCAATTAGCGGTCGTACCGCTGCGCCGGTTGCCCCTTCACCGTGAAGAGCCGCCGCTTTATTAGTAAAGGCAGGTCCTGCAATATCTAGGTGAGCCCAAGGCGTATCGCCGACAAACTCTCCAATAAAGAGTGCAGCTCCCTGCATACCAGGAGATGCGCTATTCACAAGATCCGCTTGAGAATGCTTTAAGTTCTCTTTGTACTCATCAAAGACCGGCATTCTCCAGATATTTTCATAGGTATCTTTAAAGCAACCCTCAATCTCCCCATAGAGTTCATCATTATTCGAAATACAAGCAGTCACGGTAGTACCGAGTGCCCGAATTGCCGCACCGGTAAGCGTCGCCACATCGACCAACTTGGTCGCTTTCTCTTCTTGAAGTGCAAAGGTGACCGCATCGACAAGAGTCAAACGACCTTCCGCATCGGTATTCGCAATGAAAATCGATTTTCCAGCCATAGAATACACGATATCCCCCGGACGGTCAGAGGTTCCTGAAATCATATTGTCGGTTGACGCGACCACCGCAGTAACATTGATCGGAAGACCAAGTCTTGCAATCCCGATAATCGCACTGATAACGGCAGCGGCGCCACCCATGTCACACTTCATGGTTAACATACCGTCCGTCGGCTTTAAGGACAGCCCGCCACTGTCGAAAGTAATCCCCTTTCCGACAAGACCGAGCACTTCCTTCGACGCCTTATTCCCCTTGTATCGCATAATAATCAGTTTGGGGTCATTGGCACTGGCAGATGCAACCGCAAGGTACGATCCCATTTTATACTTCTCAATCTCTTCGCGTTCCTTAATCTCTACCTCTACGCCATGCTTTTCACCCTCTTCTTTCGCATACTTCGCGAGTTTCGCAGGGTTCATAATATTTGCCGGCTCATTGACAAGAACACGAGCAAAGACATTTTGCTGTCCCAGCACTTCTCCCTCTGCATAAAGTGCTTCATCGTGTTCATATCCCTTAAAGTACAATTCTTTTACAGTGGACTCTTTTTTATCGGTTTTAAAATCATCAAATTCGTAGTCCGCCATCGTAAAGAGTTCGCCTAAAATTCGTGAAAACTTCTTGTCATTATCCACAACACTTTTAAAATTAAAGCCAATTGTAACCGCTTTTCTACCCTTTAGGTACTTGTACGCTCTGGCAAGACCATTACAGAACTTTTCATCGACAGTTTCAGCTCCAGCGACGAATACTACATCATTGATCTTTCCGTCTTTCTGATACATCGAGGTCGTAATTTTTCCGGCTTTCTCCTCCAGTACATTCTTTGCCTTTAACGCGTCATACAAATCCTTAATCCCGGCACATGGCTCCTCCCCTGCCGCAAAAGGATAGATTACCGCATCGACATCATTCCACTGCCAATCAAAAAACTTGTTCTCCATTCATCCTCCTATATTTTTCATTTTTTCGTATCATTCACTTTCAATACGCTTTTCCTGCAAGCCGACTTTTAATATACTTATTTATTTTCTATATTTAAAAAATTTCTATAATTTTTCTTTTTCTATAATTAGAACATATTTATTTTTTTGCCGCCGCCATAATCGCTTCTATTTCATCGATTTGCTTTGGAATATCCGCAGATAGCACTTCCGCTCCGTCAGCGGTAATCAGGACATCATCCTCTATTCGTATGCCAATTCCCTCTTCGGCAATATACACCCCCGGTTCATTCGTGATAATCATACCCTCTTCGAGAATAACATCGCGTCCGCCTAAATCGTGAACATCAAGTCCCAAATGATGACCACAGCTGTGGAAGTAGTACTTAGAAAGCTCCTCATCCGTGCTAGCTAATCCGATTTTTTTCAAACTTTCCAGCAGTGATTTTCTCGCCGTCTTATTGAGTTCCGAGAAATGTACTCCCGGTTTCATGACCTTTAAGATATCTTCCTGTGCCTTAAGAACGATATTGTACAGTTCCTTTTGTCGTTCGGTAAACTTTCCGTTGATAGGAAATGTTCGTGAAATATCCGCACAGTACTCGCCATAAAGCGCTCCGAGATCCGTAAGCACAAGGTCGCCGTCTTTTAGTTCGGATTTATTGTCGACATAGTGCAACATCGTCGCATTTTGTCCCGATGCAACAATCGTCTCAAACGACACATCCGATGCCCCATTCTGCATAATCTGCTTAAAAAATTCCGCTTCCAAATCATACTCATTCATTCCCGGTTCAACGGTTTCGTATAATTTTCGCACGCCGATATTCGTAATGCGAATAACTTCTCGCATTTGCTCAATTTCATGGGCATCCTTCACCCCACGCATTTTCCCGATGCGATGATGAATATTCTTAATATCGACATGTGGGAATTTATCCGATAAAACCTTGGCAAATTTTTCCTCCATTCGCGCTTCGTCATTCCAATGATAACGTTCAAAATCGAAGTACACCGTACTTGCCAGCCCATCGATAATTCGAGCACCCACATAGGCTTCGAAGTCTTGAAGATAAGCAACATCCTCGATACCTGAAATTTCCGCCGCCTGTTCCTTCGTCAGCTTCTTACCAACCCATTTTTCAATATCAAACAAAGGCTCTTCAATAAAGAGTTTATACTCTGCCCCTTTGTCGGTCACTGAGACGACGACCTTGTAGTCCTCTGCCCCCAGTCCTGTAAAATAGAAAAAACTTTTATTCGTCCTTAATTTGTAACGAGAATCTGCCGTGCTTTCCGGTGTCTTACCGGCAAACAGTACCACCATTTCCCCACGATTCAAGCCTTCTGCCAGCCTTGCCAGCCTTTCTTTGTACATCATACACCTCCGAAATTCATTATAACACAGCCCACGTAGCCTGTCATCAGAATAAAAACTATATTTTTATATAATAAATTTCTTCATCTAATGTACGACCACTGGGAGTTTCTACTACTTCATGTTCCTTAGTTAATATCCCTCCTAAATGAAATAGGAATTTTTCTACCAATCATATGATTTCTTTGTTCTCTCCACTCTACTCTAACGCCTCTCGAAGCAATGCCAACGCATTGGCTCTATGACTTACCTTATTCTTTTCTTCCGGCGAGAGTTCTGCCATGGTTTTTTCTCCCAGACTGAAGAGCGGGTCGTACCCGAACCCGCCGCTTCCTCTCGGCGAGGTTAAAATCGTTCCTTCCACCTCCCCTCGACAATGGATTTTTTGTTCCTCACCACTCGCATCGCGATAGACCATGGTAATCACGGATACAAATTTTGCCGATCGATTGCCTACCCCTTCCAGTTTTTTCAGTAAGAGTTCATTATTATCCGCATCCGATTTCTGTTCGCCGGCAAACCGCGCCGAATGCACTCCCGGCGATCCGTCGAGGCACGCGACCTCAAGCCCTGAATCATCGGCAATCGCCTGCATCCCATAGTGGTCAAAAATATACTTCGCCTTAATATAGGAATTTTCCTCAAAGGTCGTTCCGTCCTCGACAATATCCTCGACAATGCCGGCTTCTTTCATCGATGTAAGGCTTATGCCAAAATCCGACAGTATCGCTTTAATTTCAGCAATCTTATGGGCATTATTCGATGCCAGTACAAATTGTTTATTTTCACCAAGCTGTATTTTTCTCATAGTCGATCCTCTTTTCTACTTTGTACCACTTTCTATTTCAAAAAACGAATTCCTAAGTCATCCTTACGATAAACGCTTACCCTACGAACGATAAAAATTCCTCCAATGTGAGTGTCTGTACGCCGAGTTCCTCTGCTTTCTTTAATTTCGAACCCGCTTTTTCGCCCACCACAAGGTAGCTCGTTTTTTTCGATACCGATGACCCGACTTTCGCACCTTTCGAAAGCGCCATTGCCGACAGTTCTTTTCGGTCATAGCCTTCGAAAGCCCCTGTAATCACAAAGGTTATACCTTCTAAAGTCGTTTCGCGTTCTTCCGTATCGGAAAGCAGGACACCGCAAGCCTTCAAACGATCTATCATTCGACTGTTTTCTTCGTCGTTAAAGTAACTTCGTATCGACTGGGCGATTTTTTCTCCTACATCCTCAATACCCGCCAATTCCTCTACTTCCGCTTCCCGAAGGGCGTCCATACTACCATACACTCCCGCTAATTTCCTCGCCGTCGTCTTTCCGACAAGTGGAATTCCCAAACCGGTAAGCACTTTCGCCAACCCGTTTTGTTTACTGTTTTCAATCGAACGGAGCAGCGAGTCGACGGATTTTTCGCGAAAACCATCCAGTGCGAGCAGCTCATCCCTCTTCGTTCCCAGCATATAAATATCAGTAATACTTTTTAACAACCCCTGTTCGGTAAACAGTTTCACCGTCGATTCGCCAAAACCGGCGATATTCATGGCATCTTTTGAGACAAAATGAATCAGTGTCCTCGTACTCTTGGCATCACAATTCGGGTTAATGCATTTATGCGACGCCTGTCCTTCCTCTCGCTCTACCGCTGCACCACAAACAGGACAAGAACTTGGAATGCAAAATGTCGGATAGTCACTCTCCCGCTCCGCAAACACCACTTCGACGACAGCAGGAATGACATCGCCCGCCTTTTCGACTCGGACGACATCCCCAACGCGAATATCTTTTACATCAATATAGTCCTGATTGTGAAGCGTCGCTTTTGACACGACCGAACCCGCTATTTTTACCGGCTCCAGTATGGCAAGTGGTGTGAGTACACCCGTCCTTCCTACATTCACTTCAATATCCAGAACCTTCGTCTTTTGACGTTCCGCGCGGAATTTATATGCAATTGCCCACTTTGGTGATTTCGCGGTATTGCCCAAACGCTTTCGAAGCGAAAACTCATTGACCTTTACCACCAAACCGTCAATCTCATAGGGAAGCTCCGGCCGAATTGCCTCAACCTGCTGAATATACGAAATAACATCTTCTATGGTAGAACATAGCTCTAACTTTGTCGTCTGAAATCCCAAAGCCTGTAGTTGTTCAAATGCTTCAACCTGCGAGGTGGTATGCTCATATCCCCCCAGCAGTTCAAAGACAAAAATATCCAATTGTCTGTTCCGGGTTATCGTCGAATCCAACTGACGAATCGACCCGGACGCCGCATTTCTGGGATTGGCAAAGGTCTGGGTTTCCGACATCGCATTGAGTTCCTCGAACACCTTCTTGCTCATGTACACTTCTCCACGAAGTTCAAAATCTGCCCTCGTATCAACCTTTTGAGGAAGCGACCGTATCGTCTTGGCATTATGGTACACATCTTCTCCCACCAATCCGTCGCCTCTCGTCGCCGCCCCTACCAACTTGCCTTGTTCATACTTCAGTGCCAAGGTCAAGCCGTCGATTTTATACTCCACCGTGTATAGAACGTCACCTCCAGCCTCTTCTCGCACACGTTTGTCAAACGCCCTTAAATCATCCGCATCGTAGGCATTCGAGAGACTTTTTAACGGCACTCGATGCTTGATTTTTTGAAACCGCTCGTCCGCAAAACCCCCAACCTTCTGTGTCGGAGAACTCGCATCAAACAATTCCGGATTCGCCTCTTCCAAGGCTTTTAATTCATTCATCAACGCATCAAATTCGCTATCCGAAATCAGTGATTCATTCTTCGCATAGTACGCCTCGCTGTAGCGTTCTAGTAGTCTTCGTAACTCCTGTATTCTCTCAATACTCATTTAGTACCTCTTTCGAAGCGGAGCCAGAGTGGATTTAAACTTTTTAATACCAACATTGTCAAAGGCAACGCGAAGATATGCCCCTTCGACATCGACAACCAAACCGTCGCCAAACACATCGTGCTCGACTTGATCGCCGGTTTGAAAAGTAAGCACCGGCTTTTCGGAAGGAAGTGTCGCGATACTCCGCACTTTCTTGGTCTTAATAAATCGCTCTCGTTTCCCACCGGTATTGTACTTGTCGCCAAATCCATTCGACGTCGAGCCCGTCGACATCCTCCTCGATGAGCTATTCGTAGAGGTACTCGACCCCATACCATGTCTACCGCCAGTTGAATACTGCCCATATCCACCGCTGCCATCGGAATACCGACTCTTTACATAGCCGTACCCGCTGCTACTAAACTCCGCCTCCTCGTCATAGCTCGTCTTAACAATCGGCTCTTGCCCTAAATTCTCCATTAAATTCAGCGGAATTTCACCCAAGAACCGCGACGGAATAATATTCATTACACGTTCGCCGTACATGTATCGCATTTTCATATTGGTAATATAAAGGAGTTTCTTCGCCCTCGTCATCGCCACATAGCAAAGCCGGCGTTCTTCTTCCAACATCGACGGGTCGTCCTTACTCCGAGCCCCCGGTAAAATACCCTCGCCAAAACCGACGAGAAAGACCACATCGTACTCCAGTCCCTTTGCCGCATGAATTGTCATAAGCGTCACTTTTTCTTCATCATAGTCCATGTCATCCTGATCGGTTCGGAGTGAGACATCCTCGATAAATGCTTGAAGGTCAAGGGTTGACGCGTTTTCGACTACATAACTTTGAAACTCGTAAATATTGTCGATACGAGAATCCGCCTCATTCGTCATCTCCGCTTCCAAAGCGGGAATAATCCCCGTCGTATCCAAAACCGCCTGAAAAATTTCATCGATTCCCAAGGATTCCACATCCTCACTAATGCGAAGAATACCCTCGGAAAACTTCTTAATTTCCTGCTTGGTCTTTTCACGAATCCCCTCGAGTTCGTCAATTCGCAATCCCACGTCAATCAT
>PDWJ01003008.1_pt1 | contig 19951 bp, 13 predicted proteins | sample 1430881 | NCBI WGS metagenome assembly PDWJ01 (sample SAMN01162460, study PRJNA174530) | Oral metagenome, whole genome shotgun sequencing project. | biome: Marine environment; feature: Marine mammal; material: Swab sample of the gingival sulcus; isolation source: swab sample of gingival sulcus...
AATAATGACCATGGGCATTATCAATTGAAAAAAGAGACCAGTCCACATAGACATGATAAGATTGCGAACACCAATTATACTGCTGTTAAAATTGAGTCGGCGTTTGCGCACATAGAGATAGAACAAATCTCCATCCCAACGGAGCCGCTGATCAAGCAGACTGAAAAATGTTTCCGGTGCATCAGTATGACCAGTAGCATAGGGTTCAAAAACGATTTTTAATTGAGGGTGCATACCAAAATAAGATTTGATTTTCATTGTCATATCAAGATCTTCTGCGGTACCACTGTCCCAGCCACCGACTTTCTGCAACATACTTTTCCGGAAAATACCGAATGCACCCGATACATTATTGACCACATTAAATTCACTCAGTCCGATTTTTGCGGCATGAATGGAGATCATATATTCAATAGCCTGCATACGGGCAACCAGACTTTTTTGATGATTCCTGACACGTAAATTTCCCGCAACTGCCATAACATGAGGATCGATAAAATGAGGGACAGCATTTTGTACCATGGTATTATCAAAAGAGGTGTCACCATCCAGTGCCATAACAATACTTCCGCAGGCAAGCGATAACCCGGCATTGAGTGATGAAACCCTGCCTCCCCTCTGCCATTTGGGAATGATGCGCAGAATGCGATTTGGGCGTTCAGCGACCATTGAACGTAATTCCATCGCGGCTTCATACGTCTCCTTGTTACGGTAGGCTCCATCAATGATGACAAGAATTTCAATCCGACCGGCATATGCCTGTTCTACCAGTGATATAACCGAATTCTGAATCGACTTACCTTCAGCGTAGCACAGGACTACACAAGACACCGTTGGTAAAAACAGGGGCTCCGGCTTCGTCTTGTCATCCTTTTCCAGGTAGTATCGCACAATACCCAACCAGATAAATAAATAGAGGGGTAATTCGATAAATACAACAAAAGGAATAAACTTATAGGCAAAAGAGACAAAACCATGCTCGAAGGGACTCCGTACAAGCAGGGTAAAAGCGTGCCAGGTATTGAGGATAATAATACACAGGGTATCCATATTATAACAATGTCCCTTTCAAACGGGCAATTAAAAGCTTTGCGTTTTCTTTTTCAGCAACCTCTTTGGGAATGGTACAGGTGGTTGTTGAAAACTCCAGTCCAACACCCTCGGGCTGCCGGGTGAGTTCTTTTATTTCAAGTATTCGTTGTTGCAGAATATGGCATCCCTCTTTGGGTGTTTTTGCCAGCAGCAGCCATAAGTCCTGCTCACTTGTACGACAGGTGAGATCAGTGCTGCGTACTATAGTCCTGATTCGAGTAACAAACTCGTCCATCAATTCCCAAACCCGCTGCCGTCCCAGGGCATCAGTGATTTCCAGGATATTCGACAACCGTATGCCGATGAGACTGAAAGGGTCTTCGGGGTAGCGTGTACCCAGCTGGAGTGCCCAATCCAAAAAATGGTAAAAATAACTGGGTGTAATATTCTCCAATGCGTCCAAAACCGTATACACATTACCAATCGAGCCGATTCGAGCAGCAAGATACCCTTGCTCTGTCAGCTGAAACGAATAGATATTCTCAGGAACCAGCTCTTCTGGTTTTGCCGGTTGTGAGCAATGGTGGCATCTGGCCAACACCTTTGTTTCACTGAAGGAAGCCTTGCAATCGCGGCAAAGATAATTTTCAAGTGCCCGGTCATAATCGGCACCGATATGACGCAATTTCGTCTGGCAGTTCAAGCATTTCAGCCCCGCAGGAACGATAAAACTCTCTTCCGTATCGACATGACCACATGTAAAACAATGGAGAAACTGATGATGATGGATGTTGATACTCTCACACAAAGGGCAGGTATCGACAAAGTTCAGATGACAGCCATTACAATGAGGGCAGTGACGAATCCTGTCTATCAATCGATCTTCCACAATTAAACCGCGATCGCGCAGACTTTGCAGCTGACGAATGCTCCCCTCGTCATCGCCTAACAAAATATCAGCTAGAGGATAGCGGTATACCTCTTTGTTTCGCCAGTCGGCAAAAGGGAGCAAAGAATTTTTGCTCCTACTGTATAAATAGCCAAGAAGCAAAAAAACACGTTCTCTCGAATCAGCTGTTTCTCTGTCAATACTATTGAGTCGCTGTACAATTGGCACTGCCTTTTCAGAAGCTTCCTGTATTGAAGCAACCGTACCATCACTGAGAGGCATCTCCTCTTCATGCACAACGGTCAAAAAAACCGGTTTCAGGGCGGTTGCCGGTTCAGACCTGATTTTTGTTAAAAGATCATTACAAGTCGCTTTTTCCTGTAAAGCAATAACGATGGCGTCTACTCTGTCGGCGGCACTCTTTAGCTCAAGTGTATCGCTGTCTGAATACAAATACTCTTCGATCGTAGTTTCCATTTTCCCGGCATTTTTCATCCGCTCCTTGCAGATAACCAGCAAAGATATAGTTTTTGCAGATACTGAACTATCGTTTGTTTTCATAATCTATTTGAAAAGGAATTTGCCAAAGTCCGTAAAGCTCTATCACGTTTACCGGCTCATTTTTATAACAACTTGATCAACCATTTTTCAGACTGGAGTAACTTTTCCTTACAGACAAGCACGCTGCCAGTTTCCGTATGTAATCATAATAAGGTTCATTTTACACAAAAATATAAAAACAGTATTTGATAACTTCTTACAGTTTATTATCTGAAGAAGCAACGTCTTTCCTGTAAATTTTTTACATTTCAAACTTTTTTAATATCTCCTTATCCATTAAACCAGCAAAAATTAGAGAAATGTTTCCTACTTTCCTTCCATCAACAAAGGAGGAATTATGCGCAAGAAACGTTTTAGTGACTTACTCCTCAGTTCCTGCCATAAAAAACAAGAAAATCAGGCAGCGATTTTCATTAAATTTTCAATAGATGCATCCAGTATCACGTTTAACCCGGATTTTTCATGAACATGTGTCTGATTTGAAAAGAAACAGATAAAAACAGATGAATGTGGTGTCCGTAAGCAGTCTTAAATTTCAACAAAATATTCACCAGAGGTCAGTCCAGGCGGCACCATCTTCGCCAGTATTTTGGCAGCACATATACCTGAGTATAATGTTACCAAAAACTACCGAACCTGGCACCGCCTGAGCTGATGAGAAATCAGGGTTAGCAAAACCAAACCCCTTTGAGTGTGAGCTGATAGCGGTTTGACCGGGGGAGTTTTCTTGTCAATCCGTGTTCTTTGAGCAACTTCAATGGGCCTGGTAACTTCGCACAACCGGACAGCCTGTCCTGCCGCAGAAGTGAGCACGATATGACCAGCCGGTTCCAAGGCATGACCACACCCAGGATGTCAAATGGATACCAGGAGAGGCGATATGTTTTTCTGGATAATCCTTTGCGCGATCCACAATCTTTCTGGTTTGGGCCATCACCCAATTTTTATACTCCTTGTTGAGGACTGCTTTCGCCCCACAGAACTTCATCACTTCAGCAGCTGACATCAGAGGCAGGATGCATCCCTTGAAGACAATGCGATCACATCCACTGAGGGTACCCTTGACTACGCTGGCATATCTTTGTAAAAAGTAACTACTTATTGGATTGCGGGTATTATCCCGCGTTAGCTTCAATAGATCGGCTTAAGGCCGAAATCGATGAACAAAAAAATCTGTATAGAGAACCGTGGTTAGCCATTCATGAAAAATTAGGTATTGACTGGACGTATGATTCAAATGCTATCGAAGGAAACTCTTTGACAAGAGGAAAAACTCTCTTTTTTTTAAAGAGGGATGAACGGATGGTGAAATCGCACGTATCCTGTTTACTGTTCATACAAACATAATGGTGTTACTGCATGGTTTTATAAAGAAATCTCAAAAACTGCCTGCTAAGGATTTAAAAATAGCAAAGAATCTTTATCTTTTTATTGAAAGTTTTTGGGGTTAAAATGCTTGCCCCCCTCAACTCCCCGTTAGATATAATGAATAAAATCATTTCATCGTTAGAACATATTACCAGGACAAAAGAATGTAGAGTTGTCTTTAGTAAACGTGGGTCTCACATTTTTGGTGGAGAGGTTGAAAACCTTAAAATCATTGGTTTGAGCTTGCCAATAAAAATTCATCATATTTTCACAATTGATACTCTTGACAAGCACTCTCCAATAAAATTTAATAAATGTAGATACTTGCCCCTGGTCTTCCCTCTTTCCTGTGAAGATGTTACTCACATTTCATATTTAATAACTAAAGAATTAGAAATTAATATTCTCCATGTTTCTGGTTGTGCAAAAGAAGATCAAGAACTCTTTCCGAACAACTTGCCCTTTAGAAAAGCCAAATTAAAACCGCTGTCGTATGCACAGAAAAGAATACTCTATTCAGATATTAGAGAAAAATCATTCCTTGATAAAAGAAGAATGAAAAAGATGTGGAATGGTCAACTGTTTAGTGTTTCAGGTATGCTTGATTACAGTCCGTATTTTGGCCCATGCTTAAGTAACAATGAATCTGATAATACATTTTGTTCATCATGGAAATTTGCAGAATTTCCTGTAACTGAAATACCTTTTGGTGATATATGGAATGAAATACCATCAGAAGCAGTTTTTCAATTCTTTGTTTGTATAAATTGTGATCAAATTCATGCAAGTCTCAATTGTACTTAATAGGTAAAACCAGAGAGTTACACACCCAGTGAGTAGTTACAGCCTTTGAAGACAATACGATCAAAACAGGTTGTTGAACCCTTGACCAGACCTGAAAATCTTTATACGTTTCTTCATGAGTCGCTCCCCTTTTGTATTTTTTGGAACTTGTCGTGATTTTCCATTATACAAAAGATGCGGCTCATTTTATTATATTATTGGGGTGCGGGCGTCATGCCCGCGTTGGGGAACAGAAATGATAAAATATATTTGGTTTTGTTGCTTGTCTACGCTGCTGTTTTTCGGGATTACAGTGGCAGAAACATCAGATAACGCGGTCACGGCACAGCCTGCTTTGCATTTTGCCCCTTTACCAATGGAAAATCGTGAGGCTGTATTCAAACAGTTTGAACCCATACGAATATATCTGGAAAAGATAACAGGGCGAGAAGTTGTTTTCAAATATTTTGACAACTATAGTTTTCTGCTCAATAATTTTATACGTGGAGGTATTGATCTGGCCTATCTCGGCCCACTACCCTATGTCGAATTACGAAGTCAGTATTCTGATGCTGAACCGCTGGTAACTTTTCGGGAAGTTTCGGGAAAGAGCGGCTACACCTGCTCCTTGATCACTCTGCCGGAGAATCAACTGCAACTCTCTGCAATTAAAGGAAAGCGGGTTGCCCTCACCCAGCCGCTCTCAACTTGCGGCTATCTGTCTGTAAATGGACTTCTTGAAAAACACGGCTCCAGTCTTGAAAAAAACCGGTATTGCTATCTGGGACGACACGATGCTGTTGCCCTTGCTATTGTACGTTCCGAATTTGATATTGGCGGCGTAAAGACAGAAATTGCCCATAAATATGAGCATCTTGGTTTGGAACTGGTTGAAGAAACAGATACTTTTCCAGGATTTGCCCTCGTCAGCAACCGCGCCACTGTTGACCCTGCAACTGCAGAAACAATACGCGAGTCATTTGACGAGCTTCAACCCCATGGTAAAGACCGGGAGATGTTGTCTGGCTGGGCGGATAAATTAGCAAACGGGGCAGTACCTGCAACCGACAAACAATACGATATTATTCGTCATCTTCTGGGAGATATCCTCATTCCAGCGAAAGATAACTGTCAATGATACAAAAACACAAAACCAGGCAAAGCTTTTTCAATCTCTTTATTGCCTATCTTGTCTGCAGTCTGCTGGTCACATTGCTTTTGCACAAAAGCTGGAAGATAAAAGAAGACAGCCATCTCACTGAATATCAGGTGATTCTTGAGACAGGATTTAATTCCAGCCTGCAGATGTACCGTCTTGCCATGGAGAGTTTCTTTTATAATTCCCTGAACACCCCGGAAGTACAGACGTTACTTAACCGCAGCAGAGATGCGTCCCCAAAGGAAACAGACAGACTGCGTGGTCAGCTGTATCGAATGCTGTATCCTGTTTATGAACGAATGCGCAATGCCAACTTGATGCAGCTGCAGTTTTATACCCATGACGGTAAAAGCTTTCTGCGTTTTCATCAACCGGAGAAGCATGGTGACTCACTGCTCAAAGCGCGTCCCGTCATTCATAAAAGCATCGAAGAACATCGTGTTGTCGAGGGACTTGAAGGCGGACGAATGAGGGCATCCTTCAGTTACGCCTTTCCTGTCTTATATCATGGTGCTTGTATTGGCGGAGTGGAAGTGGCAGTATCGGCCCGCTCTATTATTGATTCGCTCAAGGAACTGGATCCTGAACGTGAGTATGCCTTTATCTTGCAAAAAGAAAGGGCCGAGAAATATCTTTTTAAACAACAGCGATGGCTTTATACCGAAGCCCATATTCATCCCAAATATCTGCAGGTGGATATCAACGCCATACTGCCCGAAAGTCCACCCCCCCTGCCGACTGATATTAACACCCTGAACAAACGCCTGCGGTCAGACCCCTCTGTCCAGCAGCACATGGATAAAGAAGAAGCCATAACATTGAACAGAAAAGTGGGCAACATTCCTTATACCGTTTGTTTTCTGCCCATAACCAATGTCCAGAATCTGTTTACCGGATATCTTATCTCCTATTCCAGGGATTTTTTTCCTCAGCAGAATCGCCGGGAATACTTACTCTGGTATATTTCGGTTCTGCTCATCCTGACAGCACTCTTTTTCCTTCTTCTCAAATTACGCAATCAACGTCATGCGTTGATTCGTGAGAAAGAAAATCTGTTCGCGATCACCAATACCCTGGCAGAAGGGGTGTATCTTCAGGATGTAGAAGGGTTCATTGTGTGGATAAATACGGCTGTCACCCATTTACTGGGCTACAAGGAGGAGGAACTGCTTGGTCAGTCTGCCCATGATCTGTTTCATCACCATGAGAAAAATCAACAGGAACTGGGTTGTTGCGCCATTCATCAGGCCGCCGTCAGCGGAAAAGGATACGATGGCGAGGAAATCTTTTTAACGAAAGAGGGGCTGTTTGTTCAGGTGAAAGTATCCTGTCGAAGCCTTATTGAAGAGGGCCAACCTGCCGGACTGGTTGTTGCTTTCCATGATGTTTCCGACAGAAAAAATATAGAAGCGAAACTGCGCGAAAATGAACAGGTGCAGCGCACCCTTATGGAGAGTATGCCGGTGGCCATGGTCATCATTGACGAAAAGACCAAGGTGGTTGAACATGTCAATCCCACGGCATCGGAAGTTCTGGGGCTGTCTGCAGGAGAAATTACAGGCAGCGTCTGTCATAAATTCATTTGTCCTGCCGATATCAATCATTGCCCCATTTCTGATTTGAATCAGGAAATTGACAGCTCTGACAGGGTAATTCTGCGTTCGGGAAAAACTCCGGTACCTGTGCTGAAAACAGTACGCAAAGTGATGATACAAGGCAAAAGCAAACTGCTTGAGTGTTTCATTGACATCAGCATGCGTAAAGAGGCTGAAGAGGCAATGCTGCAGGCCAATCAGGCAAAAAGTGCTTTTCTTGCCAACATGAGTCATGAGATTCGCACACCAATGAATGCCATCCTTGGCATGACCCATCTTGCCCTCGGCACAAGTTTGACAGAGGAGCAGCGGGACTATCTTACCAAATCCCATCGGGCCGCAAAATCTCTTCTTGGTATATTGAATGACATTTTAGACTTTTCCAAGGTCGAAGCCGGCAGGATGGAACTGGAAAATATCGATTTTAACCTGTGTGATATCCTGGATAATGTCCTTTATGTCACTGAAATGCGAGTCTATGGCAAAGATGTGGAATTAACTGCAGGGCTCCACCGCAGCGTTCCAAGACAATTGAAAGGCGACCCGTTGCGCCTGGAGCAGGTCCTTATCAATCTGGCGGGAAATGCCGCAAAGTTCACGGACAAGGGGTTCATTAAAATCTGGGTAAATAGCGTTAGGATTGACGATAATCGGGTAAAGCTTACCTTTACCGTCCAGGATTCCGGTATGGGAATGAAACCTGAAAAGCTGGATGAATTGTTTGTCCCCTTTACCCAGGCAGACGCCTCCACCACCAGGCGCTACGGTGGTACAGGCTTGGGCCTGAGCATTTCCAGTCGTCTGATAGCGTTAATGGATGGCACCTTGGAGGTGGAAAGCACTGAGGGCACCGGAAGTCGTTTTTTCTTCACGATTTCCCTTGAAACGGGGCAGGCTGAAACGCCGCCTGTAAACATTGAGGGGTTGAAAATACTGATCGTCGATCCCCAGCAGAACAGCCGCAAGGTTCTGCTGGAACATATTGCATCCATCAGAGGGGTGCCGACAGGTGTTGAAAATGGGGCCAATGCGCTTGAACGTCTGGCTGCAGAACACGTTGATCTTTGTATAATCGCAGAAGAATTACCTGACATGTCTGGTGATGAGCTTCAACGACAGTTTACGGGCCCGGTCATTATGCTGACCCCTCAGGGGAAAAAACGCGATACCGTCATCTCTGATGGAGAACGAAGCGTCGTTGTTTCCAGACCGGTGGGGTATAATTCCCTTGTTCAGGCCTTACATCTGCTGCTCCATGGTACGACGAGCAATAATGACACATCCAGAAAGGTACAATTTGCCCCTGCTCACATTCTGGTAGTTGAGGATAACAGGGTCAATCAACAGGTCGCTGAAGCACTACTCAACGAAGTCGGTTTGTCCGTTTCTCTCGCAGATAACGGTGAAACGGCACTACAGCTTCTGGCAAAAAGAACATTTGATCTGGTCTTTATGGATATTCAGATGCCGGTGCTTGATGGATTTGCCACAACAAGGGAGATCCGCTTGCAACCACAATGGCAGGAACTGCCAATCATCGCCATGACTGCCTATGCCACCCATGAAGAATGCAAGGAGATACTTGCCACAGGAATGAATGATCATCTGGCGAAACCGATTGAAATAAACGAATTGATTGCGGTGCTCAAGAACTGGTTACCATTGGAACATGAAAGGAAAAAAAACGATCACAGCCCTTCAACCTCGTTTATATCTGCCAAATCCGTATTGAATATTGAAACCGCCCTGCCACGCTTTGCCAATAACAAGGCAGTGTATCATGAAGCACTACGTTCGACTGTTACGTCTTATGCGGATTGCGCCGGAAAACTATCAGACTTGCTGGACCGGGAACAAATGGACAAAGCGCGTATGCTTGCGCATACAATGCGCGGTGAAATGGGGACAATTGGCGCGGAAGAGATATTTGCCATCTGTACTGAACTGGAAGAACGTATTACTCAAAAAAAGTTTAGTGAGACAGAGGTGCTCATTGGCAAGCTGGACCTTGCCGTGAAACAGTTTACTGCTTGTGTTCAGGAAGTTTTGATGTCAACAGAAAATAATACTGAGACCGTTTTATCCCCGAACATGTCTGCCGCTATGGAGGAATTATCAAAAGCACTGCAACTGCGCCGGCCCCTTGATTGCAGCAAAACAATGGATCAATTACTGAAAACAGATCACCTGGCAAACGTATACCCCCATATAATGAAACTCTCCTTATTGATTGATAACTATGAGTTTGAAAAGGCTCTTGATCTGGCGGCAGAGTTGCAAAAGAAAATGAAACAGGCTCAGTGAGGAGATGGTAATGGGAGAAGATCTTTCCCGCTGCTCGATTCTTGCAGTAGATGATACAAAACTCAACATCAATGTTCTGGTCAGTGTTCTTGGCGGGCAGTATGCCCTTTCTGTCGCTTTAGATGGCGAGAGTGCGCTTCGCCATGTGGAAGAGAATGTGCCAGATCTCATTCTGCTTGATATTATGATGCCCGGCATTGACGGGATAGAGGTATTACGCCGCCTGAAAAACAGTGACCGGACCAGGGATATCCCTGTACTTATGCTTACAGCACTCTCAGAAACGGAACAAAAGGCACATTGCTTTGCATCCGGGGCAGTGGATTATATCCAAAAGCCTTTTGAAGTGAATGAGCTACAGGCACGGGTAAGGACCCACCTTTCCCTTGCCCTGGCCAGAAAAACACTCAAGGAACAGAATCACAACCTGGAAGAACTGGTCGAGCAGCGCACCAGAGAGCTGTTTGTAACGCAGCAGGCCATCATTGAAAGTATGGTCGCATTGGCAGAGTACCGTGACCCTGAGACAGGGCAGCATATTAACCGCGTCAAAGGGTGTGTTGAACTGCTTGCCAAAAAATTAAGCAAGCATCCTCGCTTTGCGGAGCAGTTACCACATTCCACCATTAATCTTTTTATTCGTTCAGCACCACTGCATGATATTGGCAAGGTGGGTGTGCCTGATGAAATTCTGTTAAAAGCGGGAGCACTTACCGATGAAGAATTCACCGAGATGAAACGCCATACAGAGTATGGTGCTCAAGTCATCCTCTCTGTCCAGAAAAAAGTTGGCGCGGTGCCGTTTCTCGACGTAGCTCGGGAGATGGCTTGTTCCCATCATGAGAAGTGGGACGGCACCGGCTATCCTGCAGGGTTGTCCGGGGAAAACATACCATTAAGTGCCCGGATTATGGCACTTGCCGATGTCTATGATGCCTTAATCAGCCGCCGGGTCTATAAACCCCCATTCACCCATTCAAAAGCCGTGGAAATAATCCTGCAGGAAAGCGGCAAGAGTTTTGATCCTGATATCGTGGAGGCGTTTTCCCATTGCGCCGAAAAAATTCGGGGAATTGCGCTGAATCTTGCAGAATCTGAAGAGCAGCGTGACGCCCTGAACAATTGATCCTCGTGTCCTGTCAACGCTGCTCTGTCGTATCCTGCTTGTCTTTTTCAGCCCTTATGCAGCCTTGCCCTGTGTCACATAGCACATAGCACATAGCACTACTATGCAACGCAGGACAAGGCTCCATAAGGACAAGAAAAATCCGGCGCAATATCCTGACATTTCAGCATTGACATAACACTAACCCGAATTTCTCATGAATATTTTGTCTGATCTGAGAAGAAATACATAAAAACAATTTAACCGATCACGGGGGCTGTGCTTCCCCGTTATTCTCTGTTTCTGATGCGAAAAAATCCCAGCCTCAACAATCTGTTTCGTATAAAATCACATGAACATTCTGTGGCCCATGAACGCCCAGAACAACCTGAAGCTCAATATCCGAGGTCCTCGACGGACCAATAATAAAAAGTATATTTGACGGCAGGCTCTTCTCTTTTTTTATCTCCACGAAAGCATCGTTCAGGCTTTCGACAATTGCGCTCTTTTCAAGCAACATAATACAATGGGTCGGCAAGAGAGACAAGAGTCGCGGAGTGTATGCTGACGACGTGACACAGAGAAGTCCCAGATTTGAAACCCCCAGTCTTGCCTGTAAAATGGAGGCGTCGCATGCAAACAACTTCTCTGCTATCTCGTTGACACTTCTATTGAACTCAAGTCCTTCAACATCCGCAACCGAACTGATATCAAAAAAAAGCCCCTGAGGATAAAAAAGTTTTTTGCAACCTGTTCTCCGCACAATATCAATAATCAAATCTTGTACATCGCTCCTGGCGCATTCGTGCACCTCAGCTTTGTTCGCCTTAATGTTTTCTATGAAATTGTCCAGGAGATCCCCTTCATTTCTAATATATTCCCGGATTGGTACAGCTGTTACCGCTCCAGGAGCAGGAATGCACGAGTTTTGTATCTTTTCCAGAATTGTGCCTTTACTCATAATGTACTCCTTCTATTTTTTTCATCTCACGATGGAGGTGACCACTTATTTTCGGCGGTTTTCTGTGTTTGCACCACAGTTTGAGCACAGGTATCATCCAGGCAGATTTCTGTATTACCCTGGAAAATGTGGCCGCACAATTGACCCCCCAGTGAAACAACCGGAAATGCGTCGCCATAAAAGAAAACATCGCAAAACTCATCCGTTCAATACCGCTATGCTGCAACCCGGCAGAACCTGGGGCGGGATTCTCCCCTTCCCCCACCTTATCTCGTCTCAGCTTGCGAATAATATCGGCAAGTGGAATCTTGACGGGACACACTTCACTGCACCTGCCGCACAACGAGCAGAGAGAAAGAATATCACTATGTTTTTCCATACCGAAAATCTGAGGGGAAACGACCTCACCGATAGGCCCTGGATAGACAGCCTGATAGGTATGGCCGCCAACCTTGTCATAGACGGGGCAGTAATTCATGCAGGCACCGCAGCGGATACACCTCAAGGCCTCATAATACTCTTTATTCTGGAGCATTTTCGTTCTGTTGTTGTCCAGCAGTATGACATGTACTTCTTTGGGGCCGTCAAATTCGTCATCTTTTCTCGGACCTGTTATAATATTATTGTAACAGGTAATGCTCTGTCCTGTGGCTGAAGGAACAAGCAGGGTATCAAGCACTACTGCATCATCAAAGCTTCCGACAACCTTTTCAATGCCGCAGACAGCTATATGGATGTCGGGAAAGGTGGTACACATCCTTCCATTTCCCTCGTTTTCAATGAGCCATATCGCCCCCTCATCAGCTATGGCAAAATTGACCCCGGATATTCCGATTTTCAGCTTTTTAAACTCATCGCGCAAATATTTTCTGGCAATGGCATTTAATTTCTCCGGCTCGCTCTCCTGCGCTGCCCCTAAATACTTATGAAATATCTCCCCTACCTCATATCGATTTTTATGGATGGCGGGAACAACAATATGCACAGGGGGTTCATCTATGAGTTGAATAATGAGCTCTCCCAGATCGGTCTCAACGGCCTTTATTCCTTTTTCATCAAGAAAAGCGTTGAGATGGATCTCTTCCGTAGCCATCGACTTTCCTTTCAACACCGTTGAGATACCATTCTCCCGGACAATTTGCAGTACTATCTCATTGGCCTCCTGTCCATCCTTTGCCCAATGGACTTTCATGCCATTTTCTGTGGCGTGTTTTTCAAAATCAAGCAGCCTCTGCTCCAGGTTCGCTAAACAGCTGTTTTTGATCTCCTTAGCTCTCTCCCGTAACTCCTCCCAGGAGGTATACTTCTTCGCAATAAGGTTCTGGCGGTTCGTCTGCAGAGTATGCATCGCCATGTCAAGATTATTTCTCAACTGCACATCGTTCAGTTTTTCCTGTACCAATTTCGTATGATTCATAGGATGTCACCCTTTATTCTCTTGGCCATAAAATCGTAGAGGTGAACGCTTTTCACCCGGCTATTCGCCTTAGCCAGTGCCCCGCCTATATTGAGCAGACAGCCGCTGTCAGCTGAAACAACATAATCGGCTCCACTTTGCTGTATCCATTTGATTTTTTCCTGTACCATAGCATTTGATATCTCATCCTCCTTGACGGCAAAGGTGCCCCCAAAGCCACAACACTCCTCTTCTCTTTCCAGCTCAATAAGCTCCACATTTTCAAACTGACGGAGGATGTTTTTGGAGGATTCTATACACTTCTGAACTCGAAGAGCATGGCAGTTTGAATGCCAGGTAATTTTTATTTTCTCACCTTGATCCTTATATTCGGCTTTCAGTTCTCTATCAAGATATTCACTCAACTCATATACCCTGCCAGCAAACTCCTTCGCCCTGGTTTCATGCTCACTCCCCTTCAACAGCTCCACATAATCGTGCTTCATCATGCCGGCACAGGAACCAGACGGAACAATAACAGGATAATTTTCCGAAAAAAGGTCGATATTGTATAACGCTATTTTTTTTGTATCCGCAAAATATCCGGTATTAAAACTTGGCTGACCGCAACAGGTCTGCTCTTTTTTAAAGACAACGCTTACTCCTTGATCCTGCAGAAGTTTTACCGCATTTACCGATGTTTGCGTAAATACTGCGCCCCCCAGACACGTTGCAAAAAAATACACCTTTTCCATACACTTCTCCTCCAGAAATAACCGGTGACCACTCCTGCAAAAGAAACGGCCATTCCATATCCAACTTCGATGCAAAAGACAAAAGCATCTCTTTCTTTTTTTCCTTACCGTACATCACGCCCTCCCGCAACAGGTTTTAAGATTTGTGATCAAGCAACTCGCCAACAGATAAACGGCTCGTAACTGATCACACCTTTTTCTTTTCATTATTCTGTTGACAGGAATTGCTTTCAAGATAACAGTATTGCGGCATTATCCTGATCCTGAAAGTTTTTTTGCTTTTTATATAATTACAACATGTTACAATGACTCTCTTTGTAGCACTGATACTACAATCTGTTAATTTCTCATGACTCGATTATGCGGCAACAAGACATTTCAAGGGTGTTGAAATAATCAATCTATCTCTTTGACACTGTGTTGTTTTGAAAGAAAAACCTTTTTTGTCGAGTTTGCGCAGGACTACAAAGAGTTACGCTAATCTTTTCAACACTCTTGCTGCGAAGTCATCTGTTGGCAGAAGCTGCTTCTGCATAATAAACCATGACAAATAAATACTATAACGGCTTTGAGCAGGGGCCGATCAGGCCGCCCAGTGAAGCGGAAAGCCTTCTCATCAGGGTTACCCGAAACTGTCCCTGGAATCGTTGCACTTTTTGTCCCGTGTACAAGGGGAAGCGGTTTAGCAGAAGACCGGTTAAGCATGTGCTGAAGGACATTGACATGGTCCGCCGACACGTTGACCATATCATAGCTGCCAGAAAGCAGGGAATAAATCCAATCAGTGCTTTGCCTGGTGAGGAAAAACTGGATGAGCAGGCATTGTATGCAGCCTGGCATTTCGTCGCTGGCGGGATGGAGTCAGTTTTTCTCCAGGATGCCAACAGTCTTATTCTTAAGCCCGCTGATCTAATCTGCATACTTGAACATATTAAACAAACCTTTCCTGAAATCAAGAGGATCACTTCATATGCCAGATCAAGTACAGTTGCCAGGATACAAGATCATGATCTGGTCCGGATCGCCAGGGCAGGCTTGAACCGGATTCATATCGGCATGGAATCAGGCTCTGACGCCGTATTGACGTTGGTACAGAAAGGAACGGATAAGGCTGCTCAAATTCTGGCCGGCCAGAAAATAAAACGTGCCGGCATGGAACTGTCAGAGTATTATGTTCCGGGGCTGGGAGGAGCAGAATTATGGCAGGAAAACGCAAGGGAGTCCGCAGATGCGCTCAATCAGATCAACCCTGATTTTATTCGGCTGAGAACCTTGGCCCTGCCCATGGGAGCGCCTCTGACCAGACATCATGCGGAGGGGACGTTTGCCAAAATGGGTGAGGTCGCCACAGCCAGGGAACTGCTTCTGTTTCTTGAGTCCCTTGAGGGGATAACAAGCGCAGTGAAAAGCGATCATGTGCTCAACCTTTTTTCGGAAGTGAATGGTTTGCTGCCAGCTGACCGGGAGAAAATGACTGAGCCGGTACGTCAGTTCCTTGCTCTTGAACCATTTGAGCAGATGCTTTTCTCCATTGGCAGGCGTACCCATTGCCTGCGAACCGTGGCTGATCTCAAAGATCCGAAGTTAAGGAAGAATGCCGAGCAGGCATGCCGCGAAATGGGTGCCACCATAAAGACCATGGATGCACACATAGACAATGTTTTGAAAAAGTATATGTGACAAGAACAGGCATAAACCTGTAACGTAAAAGCAAACACAGACAGCAAAACAATGAGAAAAAAAAACTACGCCAGAGTGTTAACCATTGCCGGTTCCGATAGCGGTGGAGGTGCCGGGATACAGGCAGATCTGAAAACGTTCAGCGCCAACCAATGTTACGGGATGAGCGTGATTTGCGCTCTTACAGCCCAGAATACGGTAGGTGTCAAAGGTATTCATGCTGTCCCCCTTGATTTCGTGCGCGAGCAGATTGATGCTGTGCTCTCGGATATTGGTGCGGATGCAGTGAAAATAGGCATGCTGTACTCTGCCGGGCTTGTTGAAGCCGTCAGCGAAGAGCTGCGCAGATTCAAGGTAAAGAACATTGTCCTGGACCCTGTCATGATTGCCCAGAGTGGCGATGCTCTGGTGCAGGAAGACGCCATTGACGCTTTAAAAGAACTGCTTGTGCCGATGGCGGAAATAATTACTCCAAACATACCCGAGACAGCTGCGTTACTGGGAAAAAAGGTGGAACGACCCGAACAGGTTAACCACAATCTTGCGCCTGAAATATGTCGTCTCGGGTGTCAGCATGTGCTTGTTAAGGGTGGGCACTCTTCCGGGACAACAAGTGATGACATACTTTACTGCTGCGATTCCGGCAGACAGATTGAATTTCCCGCACCACGAGTGAACACCAACAACAATCACGGAACCGGCTGCACCCTGTCGTCGGCGATTGCCGCCCATATAGCCAGGGGGGCAAATGTTATTGACGCAGTCGGTAAAGCCAAGGAATACATAACAGGAGCACTGATTGCCGGAGCCAGCTATCAATTAGGTCAGGGACATGGGCCAGTACATCATTTTTATGCCCAGTTTCAGGATTGATGAAATCAGGGGCATACATAAGCGCGTAACCAATCACGGGGTTTGTACTTCTTCATTATTCTCTGCTTCTGAGGTGTAACTGGTCACAGGTGCTTCAGATTTGCAGAAGCTATCACCCTGCTCTCACTTGCTTTATGCCTGTAACTGCTCTCAGGGCGCCCAGATTTGGGCAAGCTGGGCGCAGCTACAGGCGCCCCTTATTTTGTCGTAACTACTCACCGCTCACCCCTCTTTGAACGATCACGACCCGCCGCATAGAGGGGCTATAGCTGCCAATCGTGCTTGTCCAAATATGGGCAACCTGAGCAGCAGGTCATATAATTTAAGAGTGTTTTCTTCTCCGAACCAGCGAAATATTTCAATTCCAGGAAAGTCTTCGTCCACTTGTCCTGGATCGGGGGTGTTCTGGTAAAAAGCCAGCTCGCCCAAATAGGCCGCCAATGCTCCCAGGCAATCCCAGACATTCTCTCTTGCCGCAGCCACGTGGTCACTCTGCTCAAGGTTGTGTAGTTTCCTGTTGAGAGCATCTTTATTGACTGTTATGCCTGCAAAGAAGTAATGATTGTCTGGCGGCGGGGCTTCTCCATTGATTTTATGCCACATCCTGATAACGTAGGCGCGGGTGCTTATTTTTTTAGCCTGAAATTTAACCCAAAGGAGAAACTCGTAATAATACTTTTCGATCATTTTTTCCTGGGTAAAAGTATACATATGACCGTAATCACAAAAAAAGAGATGAAAGTTATATACAATGACAAGCTGTTTTGACAACGTATGGATGTAGGACAAATCAACTATCTTTTCTTTATTAAGCAGGATTTTGGGTGATGCTGTCCGGTTGTTTGGAAAAATAACGGCTGCATCAATATCTTCAGTGCCGATACTTCGCTCTGGATCAATGAATTGATCACAATCAGCCTGATAGGTTTCGGTCTGAACTATGGCTAGATTATCAGGAAGCCGGGTTGTGTCCAGTTCATTTGGGGAAATGCAGGCAAGAGCCTTGTGGAAATGAGCGATTTCTTCTTTTGAAAAGTTATGAAATTCCATGATGTAGTCCCTTTTGCGCGGGGCCAGTGTCCTGTCAACGTTGCGCTGTCGTCTCCTCCTTGTCTCTTTCAGCCCTTATACAGCCGTAAACGTAACCAATCACGGGGTCTGTACTCCTGTGTTATTCTCTACTTCCGACGTGTAACTGGTACTGGGTGCAACAGAATTGGGCAACCTGAAAGCAGGCACATACAGCCTTGCCCCGGGTCACACAGCACTACTATGTAACTCAGGACAAGACTGGACAAGGACCAGAAAAATCCGGCGCAATACATTGACATTTCATCGTTGACATGACACCAGTTTGATATTTATGAATTGGTGAAATCAGATGATTGTAGCGTATTCTTATAAAAAATCATAGTAATGACTCGCAAGGTCTATAACTTCTTGATTTCACTTATTTCGCAGTTGAGCTAATGGTAGCAGAAAAAGTTGTAGTTTTTGACATTGAAACCACGGGTCTTCTTCCCGGAGATGGTGGCCGACCCATTGAGATTGGAGCGGTGTTAATAGATCATGGGATGATCGTAGACAGCTTCCAGAGTCTGATGAATCCCGGCATAATGATATCCTCATGGATTGAATCATTGACCGGGATATCAAACCAGGATATTCAGCAGGCGCCCCCCTGTGAAGAGGTTATTCGTGATTTTTTGTTATTTACGGGAGAATTGCCCCTTGTGGCTCACAATGCCGCATATGATATTTCTTTTTTGGATGCTGAGATGGAAGCATTATGTCTTCATCGGGTGAATCCTTCAATATGTACCCTCGCGCTTAGTCGAAAATTGATTGTCGGAGCACCGAATTATAAGTTAAAAACCCTGGTTGAGTACGGTGAAATTGTATCTGGACCGACGTATCACAGGGCCCTGGAAGATGCAGAAAAAACCGGATTGCTGTGGCTGGTTATACTTGATGAGCTGAAAGAGCGATATGGTATACACGAGCCTGCATTTCCCCTGATGCAGCAGATAGCGGCCATGAAAAAAAGGAGTTTGAAAAAATTTCTGGCCGCACAGGGCGGAAAACAAACGTAACCAATCACGGGGTCTGTGTTTCTCGGTTATTCTCTGTTTCCGACGTGTAATTGGTCACAGGCGCTCCAGATTTGGACAAGCACCATTTCCAGCAGACAAGCAAGCGAGGTGAGACGTTCGTGTACAAGAGTATGCGGGCAATGGTGACCGTACAAAGATGAAGTGCCTGTAATCAGTTACACACAAACAGCATTATTTACAATGCCATAACAATACAATGAACATAGTCATCAACGCCCTGTTTCCAGTGCTGGCAATAATCCTCACCGGAATACTACTCAAAAAAACCGGCCTGTTAGACAAGCATTTCTTTGCGTCCAGCGACCGTTTTGTTTATTATGTGCTCTTTCCTGTTCTGCTTTTCTGGAAAATTGGAGCAGCCCCGCTTGTGCTGGGCAGCGAGTGGCACTACCTTGCTGCGTCTGGCTGCAGCTATATTTCAACATTTGCCATCAGTCTGTTCCTGATTAAAGCTCTGAAGATAGCACCCTTCCAGGCAGGTTCCTTTAATCAGAGCTGCTATCGGTTCAATACCTATATGGGGATGGCAGTGGTTATCAATCTGTTTGGAGAAAAAGGGGTACAGCTTTTTGCAGTACTGATAGGGTTGATTATTCCCTTTGTGAATAGTACGGCAGTAGCTGTGCTTGTCTGGTTCAATCAGGAAAACACCGAACAAAATCAGCTGGCAGCTACCCTGAAGACCCTGGTGAAGAATCCGCTTATCATCGCCAGTGTTGCCGGGCTTGTTTACGCTCATTTCCTTGGTGGTTATCCGGTGTACGTCACCAATACCCTTGAGCTGCTTTCGACCACAACACTCCCCCTGGCTCTGCTCTCCATTGGCGGGGCACTTTCCTTTCATCTGGTCAGGAACAATCTCTTGCTGTCCCTGCTCGGGGCCATGGTAAAACTTGTCGTTCTTCCCTGCATTGGCCTGGTCTTCCTGTTTCTTTTCAGCGTAACCGGACTTGCCTGGAAGGTGAGCGTGCTGTTTTATTCACTGCCAGCTTCAACCGCCATATACGTGTTGTCATCTCAGCTTCATGCCGACACAGAGCTGGCTTCGGCTAGCGTGGTGGTCTCAACCTGCTGCTCGTTCGTAACCATGTCGGTAATAATCATGCTTATCATGAGGTAAATGGCACTCTTTGAAGAGGGGTACCTGCTCCCAGCTCACCCGTCTCTGGACAAGCGCTATTGGCCGCCAGGAGGGCTATAGCTGCCAGTCGTGCTTACCCAAACCTGGGCAGACTGAAAGCAGGTACAAAGGCAAAGCAAGCAAAATCAAGGTGGTAGGTAACTACTCACAGGTCACCCCTCTTTGAACGATCACGACCCGCCGCATAGAGGGGCTATAGCTGCCAATCGTGCTTGTCCAAATATGGGCAACCTGA
>PDWJ01002420.1_pt1 | contig 19936 bp, 10 predicted proteins | sample 1430881 | NCBI WGS metagenome assembly PDWJ01 (sample SAMN01162460, study PRJNA174530) | Oral metagenome, whole genome shotgun sequencing project. | biome: Marine environment; feature: Marine mammal; material: Swab sample of the gingival sulcus; isolation source: swab sample of gingival sulcus...
CTTCAGCCCCGCGAAGAGCTCGCCCCGGCCCTCGAAGTAGCTCTTGAGCGTCCCTATCATCAGGCTCTTGCCGAAGCGGCGGGGGCGCGCGAAGAACTGCACTAGGGGCCCATGGGCAATCTCCCATATCAGGTCCGTTTTGTCCACATACTTATACCCGCCTTCCCGGAGCTGCGCAAAGCTCTGGATGGCGAAGGGCAGCTCGCCGAAGTGCTCCTTGCCCCTGTCCTGCTCGCGTACCATGCCTGTTCCTCCAGTTTAGTGCAGAGCAAAGGTAGGAAAATTCCCTACCTTTGCCCCGGTATCCCTGAGCCAAAATCCAACATCCCATGCGAGATTTCGTGCATCTCCACCTCCACACCGAGTACTCCAAGCTCGACGGTGCCTGCAAAATCCCCGACCTCATCCAGCGCGCCAGCGAGCTCGGCATGCGCGGCCTGGCCATCACCGACCACGGCGTGATGCACGGCGTGTACAGCTTCCTCGACGAGGTCAAGGCCCACAACGCGCAGCACCCCGAGAGCCCCATCAAGCCCATCGCGGGCTGCGAGGTCTACACCGCCACCGGTTCGCGGCACGAGAAGGATGCCAGCGGGAAGGCGCACCACCTGGTCCTGCTCGCGAAGAACCACACGGGCTACCAGAACCTCTGCAAGCTGGTGTCGCTGGGCTACTCCGAGGGCTTCTACAAGAAGCCCCGCGTGGACATGGAGCTGCTGCGCCAGTACGCCGAGGGCCTCATCGCCTCCTCCGCCTGCCTGGCGGGCGTGGTGCCCAGGGCCATCATGCATAACGATTTCGCCGCCGCCCGGGAGACCATCGCCGAGTTCCGGGGCATATTCGGCCAGGACTACTACCTGGAGATGATGCTCCACCCCCCCGTGGAGGGCGAGCCGTCGAACCGCGTCATTGACCCCCAGGCCAAGGTCGCGGCCGGGCTCATGCGCCTGGCCATCGAGACGGGCACCCCGCTGCTCATCACCAACGACGTGCACTTCCTCCGCGCCGAGGACACCAAGCTGCACGACCTCCTGCTCTGCATATCCACCGGCCGGAAGATGAGCGACCCCGACCGCATGCGCTACACCCACCAGGAGTACCTCAAGTCGGGCGACCAGATGTACGAGGTCTTCGCCAGCCAGTACCCCCGCATCGCCGACCACTGGGCCAAGCTCGCGGCCCACGATGCCCAGGCCGCCGGGCTGGCCCAGAGCCAGTGCCCCGATGTCCTCACCGAGGATGAGTACCTGGCCACCGTGGAGCGGGCCATGGCCAACACCGTGGAGGTGGCCGAGCGCGTGGAGGTCTACTCCCTCAAGCACGACCCCATCATGCCCGAGTTCGCCATACCCCCGGAGTTCGCGGACGAGAACGCCTACCTCCGCCACCTGGTCTACCAGGGGGCGCGCCAGCGCTGGGGCGAGGACCTGGACGAGGAGTACACCGAGCGCCTCGACTTCGAGCTCGACACCATCGGGGCGATGGGCTTCCCGGGCTACTTCCTCATCGTGTGGGACTTCATCCGCGCCGCCCGCGAGATGGGCGTGAGGGTCGGCCCCGGGCGCGGCAGCGCCGCCGGGTCGGCCGTGGCCTACTGCCTGCGCATCACCGACATCGACCCCATCAAGTACAGCCTCCTCTTCGAGCGCTTCCTCAACCCGGACCGCATCTCCCTGCCCGATATCGACGTGGACTTCCAGGACGACAAGCGCCACCTGGTTATCGACTACGTGCAGCAAAAGTACGGCAGCGAGAGCGTGGCCGGGGTGGCCACCTTCAGCCGCCTCAAGGCCAAGGGCGCGGTGACCGACCTGGCCCGCGTCATGGAGCTCGACGCGCAGGAGACGAACCCCATCCTCACGGCCATGCGCGGCAGCAAGTCCGACAGCTTCCGCAAGCTCCTCGAGGAGCCCGTGGGCCAGGAGCTCATGGCCTTCGCCCGCCAGGGCACCCCGCCCCAGCAGGAGGTCATGGACTACTCCCAGCGCATGGAGGGCATGCTCCGCGCCTTCGGCCAGCACGCCTGCGCCTTCGTCATCGGGAAGGGCGCGCTCACCAGCTACGCGCCCCTCAGCAAGCAGAAGAGCGCCGACATCATGGCCGTGCAGTACGAGGGCAGCTCCATAGAGGACATCGGCCTGATCAAGATGGACTTCCTCGGCCTGAAGAACCTCCACATCATCGACGAGTGCCTCCGCATGATACGGGAGAACCGCGGCGTCGAGCTCGACATCGACACCATACCCCTGGACGACAAGCCCACCCTCGACCTCTTCGGCCGGGGCGAGACGGTGGCCATATTCCAGTTCGAGAGCAAGGGCATGCAGAAGTACCTCATGCAGCTCAAGCCCGACCGCTTCGAGGACCTGGTGGCCATGAACGCCCTCTACCGCCCCGGCCCGATGGAGAACATCCCCGAGTACATCAAGCGGAAGTTCGGCCACGCGCCCATCAAGTACGACCTCCCGGCCCAGGAGCAGGACCTCAAGGACACCTACGGCATCACCGTGTACCAGGAGCAGGTCATGCTCCAGGCGCGCCACCTCGGGGGCTTCACCCGCGGGCAGTCCGACTCCCTCCGCAAGGCCATGGGCAAGAAGAAGCTCAAGGAGATGGAGAAGCTCGAGGAGATATTCTACCAGGGCTGCCAGAAGAACGGGCACGACCTCCAGGTCGCGAAGAGGATATGGGGCGAGTGGGTCAAGTTCGCCTCCTACGCCTTCAACAAGTCGCACTCGGTGTGCTACGCCTACGTGGCCTACCAGACGGGCTACCTCAAGTGCCACTACCCCTCGGAGTACATGGCGGCCAACCTCCAGATCCACGAGTCGAACGCGAAGGACCTGATAGTCTGCACCAAGGAGTGTAAGCGGATGGGCATCGAGCTGCTGCTGCCGGATGTCAATGAGTCCGACATCACCTTCAAGGTGCTGCCCAACGGGAACATCCGCTACAGCCTGGCCGCCATCAAGGGCATGGGGCGGGAGGCCATGGCCGAGCTCGTCCGGGAGCGGGCGCGGGGCGGGCCCTTCCGCGATGTCAACGACCTCATCGCCCGCGTGCCCTTCAGCGTCCTGTCGCGCAAGCACTTCGAGCTGCTCGTCTACAGCGGTGCGCTCGACAGCCTCGCCCCCCACGCCAACCGCGCCGTCTACCTCACCCCCATGGAGGGGCCCGAGGGCACCATCTACATGGAGGCGCTCATGCAGTTCTCCCAGGCCTACCACAACAGCAAGGCCGACTACGGGAGCTCCCTCTTCGGCGAGGAGAGCAAGAGCCAGATGGCCCAGTTCCCCACCATGCCCGAAGCCGGCGAGCCCCAGCTGAACCTCGCCCTCCTCGACAAGGAGCGCGAGCTCAACGGCCTCTACCTCAGCGGCCACCCCCTCGACGAGGTGGAGATGGAGATGCGCTACCTCACCGACCGCCACCTGGGCGAGCTCTCCGGCAACCTCGACCCCCTCATCAACACCAGCTTCACCGTCGGCGGCATCGTCCGCGCTCACAAGGAGGTCACCACCAAGCGCGGGGCCAAGTTCTGGACCCTCGAGCTGGAGGACTACCACGGCGCCTACGCCTTCCGCATCTTCGACCGCATGCGCGAGCAGCTCGGCCGCCTGCCCGCCGTGGGCGAGGTGGTGCTCCTGACCGTGAGCGTGCGCCCCTCCCAGAACGCCGCCTACGGGCCCAACGTCAACATCGAGGCCATCAAGGACATGAAGGCCCTCAGGGGGCGGGCCGTGCGCCAGCTCGAGATACTCATAGACCCCGCCACCCTCGAGCGGCAGCTCGTGCGCGACCTCACCGACCTCCTCCAGGACAGCGGGGGGCACACCGAGCTCGCCTTCGAGCTGGACGACCCCAGCAACGGCCGTACCACCCGCCTACGCACCGGCTTCTCCGGCATAAACGTCGGGCTGCAAACCCTCGAGACCCTCAGCGACCTCGGCCTCCAGTACCGGATCAACGGGCGGCTCGTAGAACAAAAGCCGGATGAAATCGTTCCAGATGACGAGAACGAGATGGAGGAAGATTTCACGCGGATGGCGGAGATCGACTAGCTTTGAACACAGGATAAAAGGACATAGAGATGGCACTGGAAATCACGGATGCGAATTTTGATGAATTGGTAATGAAGGCCGACAGGCCGGTACTGGTGGACTTCTGGGCGGAGTGGTGTGGCCCCTGCCGCATGCTCGGGCCGGTGATCGAGGAGATCGCCAAGGAGTTCGAGGGGCGCGCCATAGTCGGCAAGGTCAACGTGGACAACAACCCGACCCTGGCCCAGAAATTCCGCGTCATGAATATCCCGACGGTGCTCTTCCTCAAGGGGGGCGAGCCGGTGGACAAGCAGGTGGGCGTGGTGCCCAAGGCCGAGCTCGTCCAGAAGCTGGAGGCGCTGCTCTAGCAATACTGGGGATTATAACCGAGAGGGCCGTGGTAGAACGCTACCACGGCCCTCTTTTCTTGCCGCTGGGCTTAGGCCTTATTCAGTAGGGTATTCAGAAAGTCGATAAGCTAATAGGTAATCATCATCTTGTTCTCATCGAAGTAGGTCCATGATTTTAGGTCAACCCAAGCATTACCCTCGCCATACCAGCCCCAGTTCATGTACATACAGTCTCTATATTCTTCCCATGGGTATATACTCCAAAAAGAGAATAAGAATCTGTATCCGATTTTCCATAATTCCTTCCGGTAACCATCTGCAATCCAGATATGCGCGCCATTCTCCTCGCTACCATACAGTAGTATCGGCTTGTCTTGTCTAACCTCCTCGTACGCAGCATCTGGGTCAAAATCAGATAGGCGGGCATCGTAACCGAGCTTTTTTAAGCCTATCACAATATTCGTAAGACTCGCGCCACTCCCCTCGTATCCCCATGAGTAGTTCGGAATCTTGTCGGCGATGTCGCGTAGCATCCGGGCCAGTGGCTCGGATGGGCCATTCAAAGGCATTTCAGAGTATTCATAATCTTTTGGATACTTATGTGTATGACAAAGAATCCCTACGGCAAGAGCAGGGCAGCCGATGTATGCGCCCGGGAGCTTTGCGTAATCATTGTAGCCATCCCCTTGCCCCCATTCGCAATAGTAAACGACGCTGCTAGCGGGGATGCCTTGTGATTGATAGAGGAATCTATGCTCCCAGCTTCCACGTACCCGAGGCATGGTGTTAGCATCCCCCTGTGCATCCGGAGGTACGAGCTCGAGGCTTATCTCTTTGCCCTTCTCGGCCCTTCCCCCAAGTACCTCCCATAGCTCTTGGTACCTTTTGGGGATTTCCTCCCCCTTCTGCAGATGGTCGTATATGCGTTTCTTCTGCCCCTCGAACCACCCAGTGAAGGGGGTTTGGGGGCTTAGCGTAGCCACCTCCTGCGCTGAGAGGTGCCCCTTCTCGGCGACGCTCAGGAGCGGCCAGCCGATGGACTTGTCCGCCGCGAAGATGATGTACCCATCTTCATCCCCGTAGTTCACGACGTACATCACCCTCTCCCCCTTGTGGTCCACTGGCACAATCTCGGAAATTTCTGCATCCTTCTTCAGGTGGCTGGGGTGTACCACGAAGTTCTCATCCCGCACGCCCGGTAGGGGCGTCTTGGCCAGCGCGCCGCGGATTTTCCCGGCGAATTCCCTGGCCTCCTTCACGTTGACGTGGTATTCCACAGCATTCTCCCCCACGGCGACGGCCAGTACTGGGGAGCTTTTCGGCTGGACATCGTCCTTCTGGCATGCGCCAAAGGCCAGGACGAGCGTAATGAGGCCGACAAGAAGAGTTCTCATTCTATTCATGGTTCATCTATTTTTTGTGTGTTAAACTACCGTCCTTCTCAATCTGGAGGATGACCGGCTCTGCAGCTTGTATGCCACGTTGCCATAGGGTATCCTGCCCGTCTAGTATGATTAATTCTCTGAACAAGTGTGGAGATCGTTTGTCGAAGTACATTTCAAGGCAATTTCTCACCCCCCCATCTATGGTGATGCATATGCTGGATGATTCCACCTCATGCGGAGAGGCGCCTATAGAGCCAGGGAAGAAGAAATTGATTCTGCAGGGGCTCTCCGGATTCAGGCTGTATCCAGCTATGCTGGTAGTTGATGGGTTATGGACCTTTCTGTAGGTACTGCCCTCTTTGTAGTAGAGGTCGAGCTGAAGCTCGCGAATCGGGATTCGTTGCCCATCACGTTCGAATTCGACGTAGAGGTGCTTGTCTCTGGCGACCTTGGGATCAGGTAGCCTTTTATCCGTCTCATTTTCAGGCTGTTTATTCATCTCAATCTCGGTCTTTTTGTCCTCTTTTTCGTGTTTTGCCTCTCCATTCTTCTTTTTGCAGGCCAATGGGGCTAGCAGGAGCGGGAGGCATAGCGCCAAAAGGATTCTCATTTTCTTCATGGCTCATCTATTTTTTGTGCGTTAAACTACCGTCCTTCTCAATTTGGAGGACGACCGGCTCTGCAGCTTGTATGCCACGTTGCCATAGGGTATCCTGCCCGTCTAGTATGATCAATTCTCTGACTAATAGGGGAAATCGCTTGTCGAAGTGCATCTCAAGGTAATTTCTCACCCCCCCATCTATGGTGATGCATATGCTGGATGATTCCACCTCGTGCGGAGAGGCGCCTATAGAGCCAGGGAAGTAGAAATTGATTCTGCAGGGTCTCTTCGGACTCAGGCTGTATCCAGCTATGCTGGTAGTTGATGGGTTATAGACCTTTCTGTAGGTGCTACCCTCTTTGTAGTAGAGGTCGAGCTGAAGCTCGCGAATCGGGATTCGTTGGCCATCACGTTCGAATTCGACGTAGAGGTGCGTATCTAAATAGGCTTTGGCAGCAGGTCGCTTTTTATCAGTTTCAGGTTGCTTACTCGTCTCAATTTCAGGCTGTTTATTCATATCAATCTCAGTATTTTTGTCCTCTTTTTCGTGTTCTGCCTTTCCATTCTTCTTTTTGCAGGCCAACGGGGCGAGCAGGAGCGGGAGGCATAGTGCCAAAAGGATTCTCATTTTCTTCATGGCTCATCTGTTTTTGTGCGTGAATCCCTATCCTTCTAATCCAAGAGATGGTGGGCTTCTGCATTTGCTATTTTGTTTCAAGGTACGTCCTTTTTTTCGGTATGTCTCGGTTTGCGTTTTTATTGCCTATCTCCTGGGCGCGTCGGCGAGCACCTTGGTGAGGAAGTCCCAGAACATGGCGACGGTGTCAATCTTGACGCGCTCGTCCGGGCTGTGGGGCGCGCGGATGGTGGGCCCGAAGGATATCATGTCCATCTTGGGGTACACCCCGCCGATGAGGCCGCACTCCAGCCCGGCGTGTATGGCCTTGGTCTTGGGGGTCTTGCCGTACTCCCGCTTGTAGACCTCCTGCATGGCCTTGAGGATGGGGGCATCCATCTTGGGGTTCCACCCGGGGTACGCGCCGCTGAACTCGGCCGTGCCGCCCGCCAGCCGGAAGACGGCCTCCATCTCCTCGGCCAGGGCGAACTTGGCGCTGTCGACGCTAGAGCGCAGCAGGGACAGCACCTCGTAGTGGTCGCCCCTGTCGACGATGGAGGCGAGGTTGGTGGAGGTCTCCACCAGGCCGTGCATCGCGTCGCTCATGCGGGTCACCCCGTTGGGGCAGGCCAGCAGGGCATGGACGATGTTGCGGTGCGACGGCAGGTCGAGCATCTTCGCCTCCCCGCTGCCCCTGGTGGCCACAATCGTGATGCCCGGGTCGGCGATGGCGTACTCGGCCTGTATGGTGGCCTGGTAGGCCGCCACCTGGGCGATGAGCTCCTCGGCCTTGCCGGCGGGGAGGGCCAGGGTGGCGAAGGCCTCCCGGGGTATGGCGTTGCGGAGGTTGCCCCCCTCGATGTGGACGATGCGCGGGTCCAGCACCTCGACGTGCTTGAGCAGGCGGGCCATGAGCTTGATGGAGTTGGCCCGGTAGAGGACGATGTCCATGCCGCTGTGCCCGCCGAGCAGGCCCTTAATCTCGACCCTGACGATGTCCCGGCCGGAGGCGTCCTCCCCGCGCTGGTAGGGTAGGGTGCAGGTGCCGTCCACCCCGCCGGCGCAGCCCACGTAGAGCTCGCCCTCGTCCTCCGAGTCGAGGTTGAGGAGGATGTCGCCCTTGAGCGAGCCGGGCTGCAGGCCGAACGCGCCGGTCATTCCGGTCTCCTCATCCACGGTGAAGAGGCCCTCCAGCGGCCCGTGCCTGAGGGTCTTGGAGGCCAGCACGCCCAGGGCCGCGGCCAGGCCGATGCCGTTGTCGGCGCCCAGGGTGGTGCCGCGGGCCCTGACCCACTCCCCGTCGATGTAGGCATCTATGGGGTCCTTCTCGAAGTCGTGCTGGGTGTCGCTGTTCTTCTGGGGCACCATGTCGATGTGGGCCTGCAGGACGATGCCGAGGCGGTCCTCCATGCCGGGGGTGGCGGGCTTGCGGATGATGACGTTGCCCACCGGCTCGACGATGGTCTCCAGGCCGTGCTGCCGGCCGAACTCCCGGAGGAACTCGATGGCCTGCTGCTCGTGCGTGGAGGGTCGGGGTATCTGGGTGAGGGCGTAGAAGTGCTCCCACACCTCGGCGGGCTGTAGCTTTCTGATTTCTTCGCTCATGAGCTTGTAGTTTGCTGTTATGTTCGTTAAAAAATAGCAGAGCTAAGGTAGGCATTTTTGGGGACATGCGTGCCGCGCCGGGGGCGGATTGGTGGCCTAAGGCGACACTTTGCGCTTTGGAATGCGAAGAAAATGGAAAAATGGGCTATATTTGCGCTGATTTTTGTGTGGAATGCGCGTGTAGGCGCGGAATAACCTATTAGAGTAGGAGAACGATGCAGAATAAAGGAGCTGTTAGGATTTTCGCCATAGCATTGGCGTTGGTCTGCCTGTTTCAACTTTCCTTCACCCTTTTCACAGCCCGGGTGGAGAGCCAGGCGGAGGAGTTCGCCACCAAGCGTGCCCAGCAGGTGGTGGATGGTGCGAGCGATGCTTTGGGGTACGAGAAGGCGTTCAGGGAGGCCGAGAAGTTCTACCTGGATTCTGTGGCGAGCGACGTGGTTTACAACCTCGCCTGGATTCGCAAGTACACCTACCAGGACTGCAAGGAGCGGGAGATCAACCTGGGCCTGGACCTGAAGGGGGGTATGAACGTAATGCTGGAGGTGTCGGTCTACGATGTCCTCCAGGCCCTCTCCAACCGCAGCACCGACCCGCAGTTCCTTGAGGCCATGGAGCAGGCCGCCAAGATGGCCCCGAGCGAGGACTTCGTGAGCCGCTTCGCGCGGGCCTACCGCGAGGTGGCCCCGGAGGGGAAGCTCGCCTCCGTGTTCTCGACCGTGGAGCTGCGCGACAAGATACCCTTCAACGCGACCAACGAGGAGGTGATCGCCGTGCTCCGCGAGGAGGCCGAGGGGGCCATCAGCAACTCCGAAATCGTCATTCGTAACCGTATCGACCGCTTCGGCGTGGCCCAGCCCCTGGTGCAGCGCCTGGAGCGGTCGGGGCGTATCCTGGTGGAGCTACCAGGCGTGAAGGACCCCGAGCGGGTGCGCAAGCTCCTGCAGGGAACGGCGAGCCTGGCCTTCTGGGAAACCTATGAGAACCAGGAAGTTTACCCCCTGCTGCTGCAGGTGAACGCCGCGCTCAAGGACGGCCAGGCAGCCGACGGGACGGGGAGCGCGGACAGCCCGAATCCCGATGAGGTGGAGGCGCCCCAGGCCCCCGAAGTGACCGAGGCGGACTCCGCGACCAGCCCGATGGTGAGCGCCATCGACAGCGTGGACCGGGCCGAGGAGCTGCTCGCCCAGGTGAATGCGGAGGCCGGGGCAGACAGCCTCGCTGGGAACGAGACCGAGGAGCTGCTCGACGAGGTGGGGGGCGAGCAGGACAGCACCACCTTCAACAAGGAGGAGTTCGCCCGCCAGAACCCCCTCTTCGCGTACCTGACCCCGAGCGTGACCCAGGATGGGCAGCTTTTCCCCGGCCCGGTGGTCGGCATGGCCCACTACCGCGACACGGCCCGGATAAACGCCATGCTGCATGATGAGCGTGTGGTCGGTATCCTGCCGCGCGCACTGCGCCTCATGTGGACGGTGAAGCCCGCATCGTGGGACCAGAACCAGAGCATATTCCAGCTCGTGGCCATCAAGGTGAATAGCCGCGACGGCCAGCCCCTGCTGGACGGCTCGGCCATCGCCGGGGCGCGGACGGAGTTCGCCGATAAGCGTGGCGAGGCCGAGGTTTCCATGTGGATGAACCCCGAGGGGGCCAAGGTCTGGGCCCGCATGACGGCCGACAACCTCAACCGCTGCATCGCCATCGTGCTGGACGACTTCGTCTACTCCTACCCGATAGTGAACTCCGAGATTAAGGGTGGGCGGTCGACCATCACCGGGGGCTTCACCATCAAGGAGGCGAAGGACCTGGTGAACGTCCTGCAGTCGGGTAAGCTGCCCGCCCCGGCGCGCATTATCCAGGAGGAGATCGTGGGCCCGTCGCTGGGGCAGCAAGCCATCGACTCGGGCATCACCTCCTTCGCCATCAGCTTGGTCATCGTCCTGCTGTTCATGCTCCTGTACTACAGCCTCAGCGCCGGTCTGATCGCCAACATGGCGCTGGTCTGCAACCTCTTCTTCATCGTGGGCGTGCTGGCCTCCTTCCAGGCCACCCTGACCCTCCCGGGTATAGCCGGTATCATCCTCACCCTGGGTATGGCCGTGGATGCCAACGTGCTGATATTCGAGCGGATACGGGAGGAGTTCAGCAAGGGCAAGAGCCTCACCACCTCGGTGGACGACGGCTTCAGGAACGCCCTCTCGGCCATCATCGACGGTAACGTGACTACCCTCATCACGGGGATTATCCTGGCCGTGTTCGGCTCCGGCCCAATCCGTGGCTTCGCCACCACCCTGGTGATCGGTATCCTGACCTCGATGTTCACCGCCATCTTCATCACGCGCCTCATCATGCTGACCTACATGAAGCGCAGCTGGAGCCTGAGGTTCGAGACGGGCTTCTCGAAGAACATCCTCAAGGGGACCAAGTACAAGTTCATCGCCAAGCGCAAGGTGGCCTACGTGGTCTCGGGCGTGCTGCTGCTGGCCGTGGTGGCCTCCATCATCTTCCGGGGCTTCGACGAGGGCATCGACTTCGCCGGTGGGCGGACCTACGAGGTGCAGTTTGGCCGGACGGTGCAGACCGAGGAGGTGGCCGAACTGCTGGAGAAGACCCTGGGCAAGGCCCCGCAGGTGAAGTTCTTCGGCGAGTCGAACCAGGTGAAAATCATCACCAACTACCGGATAGACGAAACCGACCCCGGCATCGATGCGGAGGTGGACTCGCTGGTGTACCACGGCCTCAAGCCCCTGCTCGACGAGGGGGTAAGCCAGGAGACCTTCCTGACGGACTACAAGCTCAGCAGCGCCAAGGTGGGCCCCACCATCGCGCTCGACATCCGCCGAGAGGCCGTGGTGGCCATCTTCTTCGCCCTGATTGCCATCTTCCTCTACATCCTGGTACGCTTCCGCAACTGGCGCTTCTCCGCCGGCGCGGTCATCGGTCTGGCGCACGACACCCTCATGATACTCGGCGTGTACACCCTGCTGTGGGGCGTGATGCCCTTCCCCATGGAGGTTGACCAGGCCTTCATCGCGGCCGTCCTCACCATCATCGGTTACTCCATCAACGACACGGTGGTGATCTACGACCGTATCCGCGAGTTCATGGGCCTCTACCCCAAGCGGCACATGGAGGAGATCATGGACGAGGCCATCAACTCGACCCTGAGCCGTACCTTCGCCACCTCGTTCAGCACCCTGATTGTGCTGCTGCCGATGGTCATCTTCGGGGGCGACAGCATCCGTGGTTTCGTCTTCGCGCTGACCATCGGGGTGCTCGTGGGTACCTACTCCTCAATCTTTGTCTCCGCGCCCCTGGCCTACGAGATGGGCGTGCGGACCAAGCCCGAACAGAAGCCCGAGGCAAAGCGTTAGGCCGTCTTTACCAGCCTATTACTGCAGAGGGGTGCCCGCTGGGTTGCCCCTCTGCTTTTTGCATATCGGGGGTCACTCCTCCCCCTTTCCCCGTGGCATGGCGGGTGGGCCTTGCCATAGGAATGGGGACTTTTGCCTACCTTTGTCCCCCGCTGGGCGGATAGCGCTTGTCGGCACGGGCAAGCGGCTTGGCGACGCAGCGAGGCTCAAACCCAAAGCTAAGATACGACCATGATAGCAGCCTTTGTGCATTGGGATGTCGACCCGATACTCCTGGCCTTCGGCCCTTTCCAGCTGCGCTACTACAGCCTGCTGTGGGCCTCAGGCCTCATCCTGGGCTACCTCCTCCTGCTCCGTTTCGCCAAGAAGGAGGGCGTACCCGAGCGGGTGATGGACCGCCTGGCCCTCTACTGCACCGTCGGCGTAATCATCGGCGCGCGGCTGGGCCACTGCCTGGTCTACGAGCCGATGTACTACCTCGCCCATCCGCTCGAGATTCTCCAAGTGTGGCGCGGCGGGCTGGCCAGCCACGGGGGTATCGCGGGCGTGCTGGTGGGCATGTATATCGCCTCGCGGCAAGAGCGCGTCACCATGCTCTGGGTGATGGACCGCGTCTCCATCCCCATCGCGATGATTGCCTCTTTCATCCGCCTGGGCAACCTGATGAACAGCGAGATATACGGCCAGCGGACCGACCTCCCCTGGGGCTTCGTGTTCCAGCGCAACGGCGACGTATTCGCCTCTCACCCCACCCAGATCTACGAGTCGCTCTCCTACCTCGGCGTGTTCCTCCTTCTGCTGTGCCTCTACTATCGTCGGCCGTGGGTGCGCGCCCAGCAGGGCCTCATCTTCAGCCTGGCGATGGTGATCATGTTTGCGGCGCGCATCCTCATCGAGTTCATCAAGAACAACCAGGAGGTATTCGAGGAGGGCTGGCCCCTCAACCTGGGCCAGCTGCAGAGCCTCCCCTTCTGGTTCTTCGGCCTGGGCCTCCTGGTCTATGCCCTCCGCCGTTCGCCCGTGCCGGCCCCGGCCTTCCTGAGCGATGCGGAGTACCAGAAATCGAAGCGGAGGAGCAAGCGGTAGATGCGATGCTCCCTGCGCCTTCTGCTCCTCGCCCTCCTCGCCACGATTACCCTAAGTGGTTGTGGTGGTGGTGCTAGCCCCTCGGACACGCCCATCTTCGAGGCCACGGGGCATCCCAAGCACGTGGTCGTGGTCGCCGACCGCCCGCTGGCTCAGCATCCGCTGGGCGACACCCTCCGCGCCATCTTCGAGGCCGAGTACCCCTACCTCCCCCAGGCCGAGCCCCGCTTCGACCTCAGCTTCGTCACCCGCAAGCAGTTCGCCGGGCATCTGGAGACCGTCCTGCAGGTGCTCCTCGTGGAGGCGGGGCCAGAGCATCCGGAGTGCGCCTACAGCGTGGAGCGCGACCGATGGGCGAACGGGCAGTCCGTCATCACCCTCCGCGGACCGAACCTCGAGGCCCTGCTGCCCTTCGCCAGCGAGCGGGGGGGGGAGCTGCTGCAGCACATGGAGACGCTCGACCAGCAGCGCCGCCAGGCGGGCTACGCCGCGGTGGCCGACCGCGAGCTGGTGGCCTTCCTCGAGGCGAAGTACGGCGTGCATCTCGACATCCCCAAGGGCTACGCCATCCGCCGGAATGAGCGGGACTTCACGTGGATATCCCGCGAGACCTCCGACATCAGCGTGGGGCTGCTGGTGCACCGCCGGGCCAACCGTGGCCACTGGCTCAGCCCCGATAGCGCTCTCCACCAGCGCGACACCTTCACCCGGGCCTACCTCCCGGGCCCAACGGCTGGTAGCTACATGCGCATGGCCGACGCGCTCCCCCCCCGGGCCGAGGAGCTGCGCCACGGCGACGACACCGTCCTCCACATCCGCGGCCTGTGGGAGATGGAGAAGCACCCCATGGGCGGCCCCATGCTCAGCTACACCCGCCTGCGCCCGGCCCGCGACAGCGTCCTGACCGTCGGCGGCTACGTGTACGCCCCCCGCTACCAGAAGCGCGACTACATGCGCGAGCTGGAGGCCATCCTCCAGTCGTACAGGGACGTAGAAAGATAGGCAAATAGGATTATGGCACTCAATAGCACACCCCAGTACACCGAGGACAGCATCAAGACCCTCGACCCGCTCGAGCATATCCGCCACCGCCCCGGCATGTACATCGGCAAGCTGGGCGACGGCTCCCAGCCCGACGACGGCATCTACGTCCTGCTCAAGGAGGTATTCGACAACTCGCTCGACGAGCACATGATGGGCCAGGGGAAGCGCATCGACGTGGAGGTCGACACCCAGGCCGGGACGGTGAGCATCCGCGACTACGGCCGGGGCATCCCCCTGGGCAGCGTCGTGGCCTGCGCCTCGCACATGAACACCGGCGGCAAGTACGAGGAGGGCGCGTTCACCAAGACCGTCGGCCTCAACGGCGTGGGTATCAAGGCCGTGAACGCCCTCTCCCAGCACTACACCATCATCAGCTACCGGCAGGGGCGCTACGTCCGCGCCGAGTTCGAGCGTGGCGTGCTGCGCGAGAGCGTGGAGGAGGACGCGCCCGGCCAGAAGGACGGCACCTACTCCCGCTTCCAACCCGACCCCACCATCTTCCGCGGCTACCGCTACCGCATGGAGACCGTCGAGGCCATGATACGCAACTACACCTACCTCAACACCCGCCTGACCATCCGCCTCAACGGCCAGGACTACCACTCCGACGGCGGCCTCCTAGACCTCCTCTACGAGAACATGAGCCGCGAGCCGCTCTACCCCCCCGTCCACTTCGCCGGCGACGACATCGAGATCGCCTTCACCCACCGCCAGACCTACGGCGAGGACTACTTCACCTTCGTCAACGGCCAGAACACCACCCAGGGCGGCACCCACTTGGTCGCCCTCCGCGAGACCCTCGTCCGCACCATCAAGGACTTCTACCGCAAGGACTTCGCCCCGGAGGATATCCGCATGTCCATCATCGGCGCCATCAGCATACGCATCGCCGAGCCCGTCTTCGAGAGCCAGACCAAGACCAAGCTCGGCTCCAAGGACATGGGGCCAGATGGGCCCACCGTCCGCCAGTTCGTCGCCGACTTCCTCCGCGAGAAGCTCGACAACTACCTCCACAAGAACCCCGCCATGGCCGACGCGCTCCTGCGCAAGATACAGGACAGCGAGCGCGACCGCAAGTCCATGGCCGGCATACGCAAGCAGGCCAAGGAGCGCGCCAAGAAGGCCGGGCTCAACAACCCCAAGCTCCGCGACTGCCGCATACACTACAACAGCTCCCACGACCGCGCCGGGCAGACCACCATCTTCATCACCGAGGGCAACTCGGCCAGCGGCTCCATCACCAAGTCGCGCGACCCCAACGTCCAGGCCGTCTTCTCCCTCAAGGGCAAGCCCCTCAACACCTACGGCCTCAAGAAGGACGTGGTGTACAAGAACGAGGAGTTCTACCTCCTCCAATCGGCCCTCAACATCGAGGAGGGCATAGAGCACCTGCGCTACAACCGCGTGGTCATCGCCACCGACGCCGACGTGGACGGCATGCACATCCGCCTCCTGCTGGTCACCTTCTTCCTGAAGTTCTTCCCCGACGTCATCACCCAGGGCCACCTCTACATCCTCCAGACCCCCCTGTTCCGGGTACGCAATCGGAAGAAAACCGTCTACTGCTACAGCGACGAGGAGCGCGCCGCGGCCATCGCCCAGCTGGGGAGCAACCCGGAGATCACCCGCTTCAAGGGCCTGGGCGAGATTTCCAGCGACGAGTTCAAGGCCTTCCTCGGCGAGGACATCCGCCTCGACCGCGTGCGCATCTCCCGCGAGGATGCCATCGACGAGATGCTCGACTTCTTCATGGGCAGCAACTCGCCCACCCGCCAGGGCTTCATCATCGACAACCTGCGCATGGAGGAGGACCTCCCCGAGGGGAGCTAGCCCGCCCCCGTAGCCCCCGCGTTCATCAAGGAATTCGTGCGATTCGCAGCGCAAACCTTGCATTTCTGCCCCCTTACAGCTACCTTTGCCCCGATGGAATCGACGATGAGGCGGCGCGTACGCGCAGGGGATGAGGCTCACATTGCTGGCGGTTGTAGCTATAACCGCCTGATTATCAGCGCATTAGCCCCCCCCCAGAAAGTGGGCCGGTAACCGTCGCTCCATCCCCCTCCCTCCTTTCACGCTTTTTCTACAATAGAACTCTTTCCCCCTGGGCTCCGCGTTGGGCCTGGGGGTTTATTTTTTCACTAAATATCAACGCTATGGGAAAACGAAAAACGATGATGCGATTTGGCCTGCTGCTGCTGGCCCTGCTGCTGGCGCTGCCGCGGGTGTGGGCGGCGGAGGGGGGCTTCTTCAGCGCGGGCGACCCGGCCTCGGGGGGAGAGCTCCGCTACAAGATTAATCGGGAGAAGCCGGATGAGGTCGAGGTGGTGCGGAAGGATACGCAGTACTCTGGGGACATCATAATCCCTGCGACGGTGACCGACCCAGCTGAGCCGAGCAAGGTTTACAAGGTGACCTCCATTGGTCCCAGCGCATTCAGCGGTAGCAAAATTACCAGCGTGGATATCAACGGGAGCGTGAAGACCATCGGGAATGCGGCCTTCTACAGCTGCGTTGAGCTAACGAAGGTGGTGCTACACGAGGGGCTGGAGAAGATAGATACTAACGGCTTTAATGGCTGCAAAGAGCTGTCGACGTTTGGCCCCATCCCGGCGAGCGTGACAGGGCTCCAGGTGCTCTTCCTGGCTGGCCCCAATAAGATAGCGGCCATCAAGGTGGCCGACGGGAATGCGAAGTATAAGACGGACAGCGAGGGGGTGCTCTACGATGTGAGCGGCAAGAAGCAGCTGGAGTGCTACCCCTACGGGAAGACGGATGAAAGCTACGCAATTCCTGACGATGTGCTCCGCATTCGCCAATATGCTTTCAAGGGCCATCCCAAGCTCAAGACCGTCACCATGGGGGACAAGCTGGAGTATATTGGCCAGCAGGCCTTTGCCCATTGCCCAGAGCTGGAGAAGGTGACTTTGGGCAGTGGGGTGAATTATGTCGATTGCCAGGCGTTCGAGAACCTGAAAGAGGCCTTTGTGCTTGAGGTGCCCGCGGCGAACCCCAATATAAAGCTGGAGAAGGATGTGCTTCTTTCCAAGAATGGCAAGTTGCTGATTGCCGACCTCAAGCACCCGAAAAAGGCTACGGGTCGTTTCGTTGTGCCGGAAGGGGTGGAGGAGATAGCGCTCCTCGCATTCAATCAGGCCGAATACTCGAGCATCAGCCTACCCGCCACCCTGAAGAAATTAAGCTACTTAGCCTTCGGTTACAATATGTCCACGCTCACCGCAATCACGGTGGAGCCCGGGAACCAGTGGCTCGAGGTGGTGAACGATGGCCTCGTCTGGACGAACGCAAAGGGCAAGAAGTGTCTGCACCTGTACCCCCACGGCAAGCCAGCTGAGAAGTTTACTGTGCCCGCAGGGGTGGAGATAATTGAGGAGAATGCCTTGGCCTTTTCGAAGCTCAAGGAGGTCACCCTACCCAAGGGGCTGAAGGTAATCGGCCCACGTGCCTTCAGGGATAGCCCGAACCTGACGACCGTCCATTTCAACGAGGACCTTGAGGATATACAAACCGCCGCATTTATCAGTTGCTACAAGCTGCAGATTGATAAGCTGCCCAAGAACCTCCGGAAAATTGGCCCCAGCGCATTTAGCGGTCTGAGAGCAGAGGAGCTTACCATCCCCAACCTCGTGACGGAGATCGGTGCGGATGCCTTCTCATACATGCCTAACCTGAAGACCCTCACCCTGGGGACCAACGTGACGAAGCTGGGCGACAATATCGTGAGGAATTGCCCTAATCTCACGACCATCCACATGCTGGGCAAGAACCCAAACATCAATGGCTACCTGGCCGACTACCTCACGTCGCTGAAGAAAATCTACGTGCCGCTGGGTAGCCTGGAGGCCTACAAGAAATCGCCCTCCTGGAAGCACTACAAGAGCAAGTTGCTGTCGATTGACATGACGACCAACCCCGCGTCGCTGGAGCTGAAGGTGGGCGAGACCAAAGAGCTGACCGGCTCCATCGTACCCGCCGAACTGGCGCGCAAGATGTGGAAGAACCTCAACCCGAAGCTCATCAAGGTGACGGTGGACTCGTCTGACCCGGCGAAGGTGACGGTGGAGGGGCTGGAGCCCGGGGTGACCCAGCTGGTGTATGAGGCCAAGGAGGGCCTCGAGGGGGCGGTCTGCCAGGTGACGGTATCGCCGAAGAACAGTGCGCTGGTGCAGGTGACCGGCGTGCAGATTGCGACCAAGGCCAAGCCTATGGAGGCCATCACGAAGGTGAGCGTGTACCTGAACGAGAAGGTGGAGCTGGTGCCGATAATCGCCCCCGCGACTGCGTCGAATAAGGCCGTGAGCTGGAGCACCGTCGATCCGGACCAGCACATCAGCATGACCAACGGCGAGGTGACTGGTATCAAGGTGACGACCACGCCGGTGAAGGTGAAGGCGACATCCATGGATGGCTCGAATGTTAGCGCCGAGGTGGAGGTGACCGTGCTGCCAGCGCGACCCCTGCCCAAGGAGGTCATCATCGCCAAGGAGGGGACGACCGACCCGCTGCCCGCCGAGTTGACCCTGAATGTGGGCAAAGGGCTGGACCTGATTGCCATCGTGAAGCCGGCCGAGGCCAACCAGGCCGTGACCTGGGAGCTGGTGGGCCCCGACGGGGTGCTTGAGCTGAAGGATGGCAAGGTGAAGGCCCTGAAGGAGAGTCCGGACGTGGTGGTTATCCTAGCCAGGGCCGTGAACGGCGTTGAGGCTAGCCTAATCGTCCGCGTGGCCGTGCTGCCCACGGGCGTGAAGATAGTGAAGGCGGGCGAGCAGGATAAGCTGGCCGACCAGACCATCGCGGTGGGCGATGTGCTCGACCTGGCCGCCATCGTGGAGCCCTCGGGCGCGGCCCAGGAGGTGACCTGGGAGAAGGACGACCCCGAGAACCTGCTCAAGCTGGAGGACGGCAAGGTGACGGCCGTGAAGGCATCGGCAAATCCGGCTACCGTTAGGGTGAAGACCAAGGAGGGCGACAAGACCGCCGAGCTGAAGGTGACCGTGAAGCCCCTGCCCACGAAGGTTATCATCGCCAAGAAGGGCACGACTGTGGCCCTGACCGAGGAGCAGATTTTGAAGGCTACCGATGTGCTAGAGCTCATCGCCATCGTGGAGCCCGACGGCGCGTACGCAGACGTGACGTGGTCGCAGGAAGGCCCCGATGGTGTGGTCAAGTTGGAGGATGGAAAGGTGACGGCCCTGAAGACCAGCGTGGACCCGGTGACCATCCGGGTGACGACGGCCAAGGGCGGGCAGACCGCCGAGCTAAAGGTGGCGGTGCGGGCCCCGGCCACGGGCGTGACCATCGCCAAGAAGAACTCGACCGACGCGCTGACCGCGCTGGAGATGACGGTGAACGACGTGCAGGAGCTGGTGGCCATCGTGGCTCCGGCCGAGGCCGACCAGTCGGTGACCTGGGCGAAGGATGACCCCAGCAATGCCATCGAGCTGGACCTGGCCACCGGCAAGGTGACGGCCAAGCTGGAGACGACCGCGCCGGTGAAGGTGACGGCGACCACCAAGGACGGCGTGCATAAGGCCGAGCTGAGTATTACGGTGAAGCCCATCGTGGAGGCCACGAGCGTGCAGATAGCCCTGAAGGCCGCGCCCAAGGTGCCCAAGGAAGAGCTGACCATCGTGAAGGGTGGCGGCGAGGAGCTGGTGCCCCTTTTCGACCCGGAGGGCACCACGGACAAGCGCGTGACCTGGACCTCCTCCGACGATACCAGCGTGAGCGTGACGACGGAGGGCAAGATAGAGGGCCTGAAGAAGACCACCGCGCCGGTGACCATCACGGTGACGACCCAGAACGGCAAGACCGCCA
>PDWJ01002490.1_pt1 | contig 19928 bp, 15 predicted proteins | sample 1430881 | NCBI WGS metagenome assembly PDWJ01 (sample SAMN01162460, study PRJNA174530) | Oral metagenome, whole genome shotgun sequencing project. | biome: Marine environment; feature: Marine mammal; material: Swab sample of the gingival sulcus; isolation source: swab sample of gingival sulcus...
GGTCAGATCATGCAGGCAGACCCTCCGCAGTTTACCTCAAACCATGCGCCATTCCTGCTTAAGAAACAAGCATGGCTGGAGCAAATGCCTCAGCTGCAGGTTCCAGACCCTCAATGACACCTTTCATATAATTATCTATCACCATTTTGCAGAGAGGACTATACCGTAAAAATCCTTAGCGACAATATGCGTAAATGAAATTTTCTCATCTTCTTCATTTGTGCCAAAAACCGAATTTACAGATTCATACGCCATATACCAACCAACCAGGTAAGGGATAAAGCAACATTTCTTCTGTTAATTGTCTATCCTTTTCAACTTTTTCAATAAATGAGTCCCGGGTTGCACGGACAGTTGAGACTATACCGGGGCAGAGGAAGCCAAAGGCTCCTGTCTGTCCACTTTTTTGTTGTCCTTCCCTCGGTTTCATTTAGAATACCATTTCAAGTTGGTGACAACTACCCTAACAGAGGAGCCCCATTACATCCGCAAACCAAACTCAACGTAAACACGAGGAACAACTTTTCCTGGAGTATACATATGAACGAATCCATAAAAAAAACTGAAAAATCAGGTCGGGCACCAGGTTCACTTGTTTATGTTGGTAATGACGTGAAGTCAGAAACCTCTTTATCTATAGTGAAGTATAGTTATGAAACGGTTGAAGAAAAAGATATTCATACTGCTGATGAAATTTTAAAATACCAGGACAATGACTCCATAACAATGGTTCTTGTTGAAGGTTTAACAGATATCAGTATTATAGAAAGTATTGGGGAAATTTTTGGAATAAATCATCTTGTAATTGAAGATATTCTTAACACAAATCAAAGACCTAAACTCGAAGAATATGAAGAGTATTTGTATATTGTAGCTCAATGTCTTACTCCAGAGGATAATGATTTATCTGTTTTACGAGAACAGATAAGTATTATATTGGCAGATAAAATTGTTTTAGTATTCAAAGAGAAAAAAGATGATTTTTTTAATCCAATTTTAAAGAGAATTAGAAACAATAAAAGCAGGTTAAGAAAATCCGGTTCTGATTACCTTGTATATGTAATACTTGATATACTTGTTGATAAAAATTTTACACTAATTGATTCCCTTGAAGAGTATATTGAATTGGTTGAGGACCGTCTAACAAATTTCAAACCTGAAGAAAATACCCTTAGTATTATTCAAAACCTTAGAAGAGAAACGGTTAAGATAAAGAGACACATTTACCCAATAGAAGATATGATAAATAAAATGATTCATTGTGAATATTCATCTCTTAATGAAGAAACTGTAATTTACCTCAGAGATGTTCATGATCATGCAGTGCGAATAAATGAGTTGATAGAGTATTTTAGAGAGCTACAGTCAGGTTCATTACAAATATACATGTCTCTTGTTAGTAATAAGATGAATGAGGTGATGAAAATTTTAACAATATTTGCTTCAATTTTTATACCTTTAACGTTTCTTGCAGGGATATATGGCATGAATTTTGAATATATGCCCGAATTAAAATGGAGATGGGCGTACCCATGCCTTTGGATTGTATTTATTTCTATATTTATTTTACTAGTGTTCTATTTTAAAAGAAAAAAATGGTTTTAATTGATAAACAATTCCACAAGCCCACAAGCCGTTAAGGTCGGAGAATTAAAAGAGTATGCGGGCAATGGTGATAGTGCAAGGATGAAATGCCTGTGATCAGTTATGATCAAGGCAATCAGTGTGTTAAGTTAAGCGTCCACCTCACTTTCCGATCGTGAAGATACTGAAAGCGGACTAACTGACTTGATATGTAGATCAGTCTGCTGGAACGGGATCTCTATACCGTTTGCCGAAAATTCATCTTCTATAGCTTGATTGAGCTCGCTTAAGACAGTGATTTGCTCTAAAAATTCAGGGATCCAGCATCTGAGTTCGAAATCCAGTGAACTTGCACCAAAGTTGAGAAGCAGGGCTGTCGGAGCGGGTGTACCAAGAACCAAAGGATGTTCACGGGCACATGATTTTAATATTTCCAAAACTTTAGCGACATCTGATCCGTAGGCGACACCTACGGGTATCTTGACCCGAACCCGTCGCTCGGTAAGAGTCCAGTTTGTGACCAGACCTGTTATTAAATCAGAGTTTGGGACAACAATCTCAGCATTATCAAATGTTTTGATGATAGTTGAGCGTAAACCAAGATTTTTTACCTCTCCCATATCCGTACCTACCTGTATGGTATCTCCAACCTTTATTGGTCTTTCAAAGAGCAAAATCAGGCCGCTGGCAAAATTAGTTACAATGGCCTGCAATCCGAAACCAATCCCTACTCCAAGTGCCCCACCAAGAATTGTTATCTGTTTAAGATCAAAGCCCAAAACTTTCAGAGTAATAAAAAAACCAACTGTCACAACCGTATAATGAACCAGTCGAGTTATTGAGATACGTGTACCCTTTTCCACATAATACCTTGGTAGAATTTCCTGCAAAAGAATAGCTTGAATTGCTCGGGAAAAAAGGAGCACACCGTAGAGTGCCACAATAATGGAAATTAAAAAGCCTAAGGAGAGAGAAAAAGCCCCAAAATGGAATCCTATCGAATTAATTGATGCAATCGATTCATCAATTGAAGAGTAAAGATGCCAGGTAACAGATAACGTAATAATGAGATAGAATATATGCAGCCAACCGATAATTGGCCCAAGAGCTTTTTGAATAACCTTAAAATTATCCCTCAACAAAGAGAAAGGCATACGGCGTAATACAATCTCAAGAAGGCCCATATTGATCATGTAAAACATCCAGACGACGAGGCAGGTGCTGACACTGTTTAAGAGAACAGTAAACGTATTTATTGAAAATTGGTCATATCCCATTACTCCCGTTAAAACAATAAAAAGAGGAAGTATTCCCCAGGTTCTTCTTAATACTGTTCTCCACCGGGTACTCCCTTTATATTTGAACTCAAATACGTAGACAAGTAAGGCAACAATGGAGGCGTAAAAGACAAAAAAGAGGACCAGCAACTGAGGCAGCCCAATGGCCATTAGAAGCATTGTGATGGCCATAAACAATGATAACCGTTTTAACAACTCTCTTACGTGAGACTTTTCCATGCAATATGTGAGAAGCCTGACTAATGCCAATATTGTTACTGCATCGAAGATCTGTCCCCATTTCTGCTCCAACTTTACGTGAACAAAAAGCTGGGTCAACAAGTCGATAAAGGTCGTAGAAGCAAAAAGAGCAGTTGCACCAGGACATTTTGAAAAAGGATACCAGCGAGAAGTTGAAGGCAAGTCTCTACGTGAAATATAGACAGCTATAAAGAGCACTAAAATTCCCAAGAAAGAACCAGCAACAAGTTTCTTGTGCTGTATACCACTTTTTATGTGTTGCGCAAGAAAACCTGCCAAGTCCTCATAAGCCTCTGCAAAGAGGTCTTTATTAATTCTTTTATAGAATTTCAAAGAAAGAATTGACGGTGCCGTCTGCTTTATACTGGCCTTTCTAACCTCGCCATCCAGTTCTTTAAGATCACTATCAATGATATAGAGCTGTACTTGAAGATCTGCTACTGATTTACCCCAAAACAGTGCCGGGGTTAAATGACTGTCAATAAGCTGTAAAGCGTCATTGATGACTTTTCCGAGACTTTCCTTGTGTTCAACGGCAAGAACAAGTTGCAGCTGCTCCTCTTTAGCATAACTCTCAAGTTGTTTCTTTTTCTCCGCCCACTCACTCCGCCAACTGGACATATCGTTAATAGCAGCCGTAAGCAGCTTACTGTTTTTCTGAACAAGATTGCTTATGTGATGTGATTGGGCATGGAGCGCATCAACGTGCATAATTTGCACGTTGCCTGAAGCCATTATATTTTCAAAATCCAATCTTAACTTTTTGATCTCTTGTTCTAAACTGGAAACCTCAGAAGGCAGATTGTCCGAATGCTTGACCGAAACTATTTGCTTTTGAAGGTCAACGAAATTTCTGGGAAGCATACCTGCCCAGGTATAGAATTGGATTACACTGGTGCTGTTTTTTTCATCAGCAGCTGGTGTCTCATTTCCTGTTGACTGTATCGTTCCACCACCATTTTTCCCTTCAGGCAACGTATCTTTCGCTCCACAGAGCACATAACCATTTAATATTGCCAATAAAGTTGTTATAAGAAGAAACAACAAACGTTTCATAATAAAGCCCCTACTTTTCATGTAACAGCAAATACATTTGAACATACTGTACCCGGGTACCAGGGTTTCATATTGACACTCAGGTTTGATGGTGAAGAGTTCATTTTAATAATTTAAAATAACGCCATAATCAACGAGAAAAACCTTTACTTCTGATAAATTGGGTTCGTAAAAAAAACGAATAGAATCAGGGAGAAAAACCTTAAGTGGAAAACAATGCCAGGTACAACAAGCAAAACAACCACACAACACTCCTGTTCAATGTAGCGACGATTTCACGAGTGCAGGTTGACACACGTCAGAAGTAAATGAAGTACAGCTCCGTGATTGGTTACATTTTTTTCTCATAGGAAATTACCACATGTTTTTGGGCCTCATGGTCGAAATTCTGTAACAAAAGAATTTTGTTATAAAGAAATCCTTGATAGATTATTGTGGAATGCAGCAATCGTTTTATAGGAGATAATACAGTCACTTGATATTGAAAAAAATCTTTTTGTCAGGCATATGTAAATAGGCAGTGGATTGAAGCTGCCAGTGGTGCACGCTTTGATGTTTTAAACCTGGTAAATGGTGAGGTGGTAGAGCTCCGCCTGGATATCAGCCGGGAAGAAGAGGCAACCATCCATGCGATGAAGATCAAGGCCCGCAACACCGTTTATATTTTTTCCACTGCCGCAAGGGCAGGGGATGTTTATGCATATTGCCTTCTCTTGGAGATGTATGATGCTCCATTACAATGAACTCACCGGGGCCACAACCAAGATAGGGTGATCTTTCAATTGTTTTTATCGTAGACCTGGTTACTCCACCTGTCGTATAGTGAGAAGTTTCTGGCTCTTGCAACAGTTTGGGAAATTACATGCGCAACAAGACAAGATAAAAAAAGAGTTAAATTATGAGCGAACAAAAACAGGAAAAGGTAACTATTTTAGCCTCGGCAGGACGTTTATCATTGGGCCTCATGAGGGTGATTCAGCGCCTTGCTGAACAGTATGGGCTGGATATATATCTCACTAATGCACAAAATATCAGGCTAACCGGGATTAATGAGGAATTGCTTCCAGGAGTAAAAGAAGAACTGATAGCCGCAGGAGCACAATTAAAAGAACCAGGTACTTTTCTGATGCCCAAGGTCTGTACTGGTCCAAATCAATGCAAGCTTGCCGTTGTCGATCCTGTGGGTATCAATGATAAGATTATAGCTAAGTTTGGTGGACGAGAAAACGTAAAGGGCAAGGTCAAACTGGCTATATCCGGCTGCAATATGTGCTGTTCTAATGCCAAGCTTGCAGATATTGGAATTGTGGCCACCAGGAAGGGTTTTGAGGTGTATGCTGGTGGCAAAGGGGGGGCCGTACCCAAGGTCGGCATACGCATCGCCCGTGAAGTTGCCGAAGAGAAGCTGCTTGACATTATAGAAAAACTGGTCGATTTTCATGATCAGAAAACCGTAAAAAAACAACGAATGTTTAAGCTGTTGAGCGATCCAGACTTTCCGTACGCTGAGATTTGAGAACCTCCGGATGCTTCTTCAGTAAATGGATATTGGGTATATCTGACCATATATTGCGGGGCAAAAACAAGCAGTAAAAATTGTGGTTCCACCCATTATTCAAGAAAAAGCCAGGCTTCATTCTATCTGATGGTCTGTTAATTTTCGACAAACTTTCCTGCTTTATTGCAGGGGGAGATTTTGCGCTCATTATCAACCCGGATTTTTCCATGATAAATCCGGGCTGGGCCTTCGGGCGGAAACAAACCCACCTTGTTGCGTCTTTTGGTGCGCCTGGAAGAATATGATTCCTGATTTTTTGTTTAAGGGATAAAGCAACACCTCTTCTGTAAATTTTCTATCCTTTCAATTTGTTCGATTTTCCATCACAGCAAGACCTTCAGGCACAGCAGTTTCAGCCCATGAAACGAAACAGGGGCTTCAGCGATAATCATCAAGAAAACATATCTAGCATCAAGGGGGACATAGGGAAAAACACCTAACGCGGAAAACCCGCAACCCAAGAGACCTTACACCTCAAATAATTTCTTGTTTTTTATGACAGGAATTGAGGAGTAGTCACTAACATTTCATAAAATTCTGATAAACAACCTTTTCCGTTTCCGCATCAAAAAGATGTAAGTGTTCAAGATTAAAATGCACATCAATCTTGTCACCAGCATTAACCACAGTCCGTCCCTCGCATCTGGCAACAAAGGTAACGCCGTTCATGGAGACGTGAACATGATTTTCATTTCCTAAAGGCTCGACCACCTGAACAACGCCGGGGAAAACCCATTCCGCCTTTTCATCCTCACTTTCACTGGCAATGGTAACCTCTTCGGTGCGAAGCCCCATAATAACCCGCTGACCGTTCTTCACTGTGGCATCTTCTCTCCTGGGAACAGGAACCCTGAAGCCTTGCTCAAACACAATAAAATCGCCATCGGCCTCACTGAGAAAAGAGGCTTCGAGCAGGTTCATTGGGGGTGTGCCAATAAAACCAGCGACAAAACTGTTAGCCGGGTTCAGGAAAAGCTCCAGCGGAGTTCCCACCTGCTCAATATAGCCATCCCGCAGGACAACAATTCTGTCGGCCAGAGTCATCGCCTCAACCTGATCATGGGTAACATAGACCATCGTGGACTGAACACGCTGGTGAAGCAGCTTGATTTCTGCGCGCATCTGAATTCTCAACTTGGCATCAAGATTTGAAAGCGGCTCATCAAAGAGAAAGACAGACGGCTTACGCACCATCGCACGGCCCATGGCAACACGCTGACGCTGACCACCCGAAAGCTCGTGGGGCTTACGGTACAGCAAGTCTTCAAGTCCCAGAATGGCACCAACCTCCTCCACCCTTTTCTGAATTTCTTCTTTTGGAGCTTTGCGTTGCCGCAATCCAAAGGCCATATTCTCATACACGTTCATATGCGGATAGAGGGCGTAATTCTGAAAAACCATTGCCAGACCGCGATCCTTGGGAGCAACATCGTTAATTACCTTCCCTCCCAGGGATATCGTTCCAGCAGTGATTTCTTCAAGCCCCGCTATCATCCTCAGAAGTGTCGACTTACCGCAGCCAGACGGCCCAACAAGTACCAGGAACTCCTTCTCTTTCACCTCAAGATCAATGGAATGAACAACCTCATTCTGCCCGTATGCCTTGGTAACTTTATCAAAAATAAGTTCTGCCATTTGTATAATTCACCTTGTTTGAGAAAAAATCGTCAGTAGCACAATGCGAGTACAAAAAACAATAAATAATAAAATTGTACAACTTTTTATTTCAACCTGAGTCCGTGAGCATTCAAAAACAGTGCAGATCCAAGGCAGTAACATAATTGATTATACAATTGGTATATCAATATGCTACCAACACAGCAGCTGCGCTGTTTCTGAACGCTCCGCAGGGCGGTTTGGTGAGCCTGATATGTTAACCTTGTTTCATTTTTCCTCCCTCGGAACAATGAAATTATGAAGAATCAAACTCTAAACCGTCACGGATTCAGGTAATTTATATCTTGACTCAAAATTCATTGCCGACTATTCCCAATACCGGTTATTATGGGTTCGTTTTGTAATGGGTATGCCTTGTACCCATTACAGAAGTGGCCTGAAATTGTATTCTTTCATCTTTAAACCGAAGGAGCCAAAATGAAACTGACGAGATCCTGCATCACTGCACTGCTTGGGCTTTGCCTTAGTATCCCGACCATGGCCAGTGCCAAAACTGATGACCCCATCATCATCAACTGGTGGCACGCAATGAGAAGTGCCCGCGGCAAGGTTGTGGATAATATGATTCAGAAATTCAATGAATCCCAGGACAAGTACAAGGTTGTCGGAACCAACAAAGGGAACTACGATGAAACCATGAACGCCGGAGTTGCCGCGTTCAGGGCAAAAAAACAGCCTCATATTCTGCAGGTATTTGAAGTCGGCACCCAGACCATGATGCAATCTGGTGCTGTATACCCGGTTTACAAGCTGATGAAAAACGCCGGTTATGATATCGACTGGAGCAACTACCTCCAGGCAGTCCTTTCCTACTACATGGATGCTGATGGAAACCTGATGTCCATGCCGTTCAACTCTTCGACTCCTATCATGTATTACAATGTCGATATGTTTGAAAAAGCAGGTTTTGCACCATTATCCAAGACCGAGCCGATTACCTGGGAACGACTTGGCGAAATCACCAAAAAAATTGTTGATGAAGGTATTGCTCCCGCAGGTCTTGTGACTGCGTGGCAATCCTGGACCCAGATTGAAAACTACAGCGCCATCCACAACCAGCCATTCGCCAGCCAGGCAAACGGCTACAAGGGTATGGACTGTGAACTGCTGATCAACAACCCGAAAGTTGTCGGTCATATTACCCGTCTCAGCGAATGGGCAAAAGACAAGCGTTTCATGTACGGCGGCCAGAAATACCAGGGCCCAAAATCTGAATTCATTGCTCAAAATGCTGCTGTTTACATTGACTCAGTAAGTGGAATCGCAAAACTTAAAAAAGCGGTTAAGGATTTCAAATGGGATGCAGCGCCACTGCCGGTTGAAGCGTCCATGAAAAACCCACAGAACAGCATTATCGGTGGAGCCTCTCTCTGGGTTCTCAACGGTCACAGCAAGGAAGAATATGAAGGCGTTGCAGCTTTCCTGAAGTTCCTCGCAAGCAACGAAATGCAGAGCTACTGGCATAAGGAAACCGGATACTTTCCAATCACCCTCAATGCCTACAACGACTTGAAAAAACAGGGTTACTACGATGAGAACCCGCTGCAAACTGTTGGTATCGAGCAACTCAACAGAGCAACCCCTACCGAAATTTCCCGTGGTCTGAGACTCGGATACTTTGTACAGATCAGAAATATTATCAACGAAGAACTTGAGCTGGTCTGGAACGGCAAGAAAACCCCGCAGGAAGCTCTCGACAGTGCCGTTGAGAGAAGTAATCAGCAGCTGAAAACCTTTGCAAAAACCTACAAGTAATTCCCGGGAAGTCTGACGAAAAGATACCCGAAAAATAAATCATAACCCGTTGCCCTTTCTCCGCATCCGCAGAGGGCAGGCAGCGGGTTATATAAGGGGCGTCCCGGATAAGGGCCGCCCGTTACAGTCTTTATTGTTCGCTGCGACATGATTAAACGTTCAACATTTAAATCTCCCTATCTGCCCTACCTGCTGATTCTTCCACAGGTGGTCATAACGCTGACCTTTTTTTACTGGCCGGCACTACAGGGACTTATCCAGTCCTTTTTACTGAGTGATCCTTTTGGGCACAGGAGTACCTTTGTCTGGTTTTACAACTATATTGAGTTATTTAAAGACCCGCTCTACATTCAATCAGTCCTTATAACCCTGACCTTCAGCGTATCGGTTGCTGTAGTGTCACTCTCCATGGGGCTGTTCATAGCAACTCTTGCAAATCGCGCCCTGCGGGCCACAGCACTTGTAAGAACCCTTCTTATCTGGCCCTACGCTGTTGCCCCGGCTATTTCCGGTATCCTCTGGCTGTTCTTGCTCCACCCCTCATACGGCATTGTTGCCCTGGGCATCAATAACTGGCTGGGCCTCGACTGGAACCCGGTTCTTAAAGGCAGGGATGCTATGATCATGATTACCATGGCGAGTGCCTGGAAACAGGTAAGTTATAACTTTGTATTCTTTATGGCGGGGCTGCAGGCGATACCAAAATCACTGATAGAGGCCGCAGCAATTGATGGTGCCAGCCCGATGAAACGCTTCTGGGCAATCACCTTTCCCCTGCTTTCACCAACTTTCTTCTTCCTGACGGTTATGAATATAATATACTCCTTCTTTGAAACCTTTGGAGTTATTCACACCGTTACTCAGGGTGGGCCGGGAGGATCAACCAATATCCTCGTCTACAAGGTCTATCAGGACGGGTTCGTCGGCCTGAACCTTGGCTCTTCATCTGCTCAGTCTGTGGTTTTAATGTCCCTGATTATTCTGATTACTGTATTCCAGTTCAGATATGTAGAGAAAAAAGTTCAATATAGTGGATAATACGATGGTTGAAAAAACACCGGTTTTAGATAGTTTTACCTATATTTTTCTCATCCTGGGGGTTCTGATGGTGGGGTTTCCCATCATTTACAGCCTGATTGCAGCAACGCTCCCCCTGGAAGACGTTTCCCGTGTACCCATGCCTCTGATTCCCGGTGACCAGTTTATGGTCAATATCAAGGAAGCCTGGAGCCGTGGAAATCTTGGGAACCAGATTATGAACTCGTTCATCATGGCAACCGGAATCACCTTTGGCAAGATTACCGTTTCCATGATTGGCGCGTTCTCCATTGTTTATTTTGATTACAGGCTCCGCGTCGTTGCCTTTGCATCTGTTTTCTGTACCCTGATGCTTCCTGTTGAAGTACGTATCATGCCAACCTACGAGGTTGCTGCAAATGTACTGGGCCCCATGCAAGCTGTATGGGATGCCCTGAACCTGAACAGTGTTGCATCATTTTTTGCCGGTCACGATATGGAAGTTACCCTTAACTGGTCCCTTCTCGACAGTTATGCAGGTTTGACTATGCCGCTTATTGCATCTGCGACCTGCACCTTCCTCTTCAGACAGTTCTTCCTTACAGTCCCGGAAGAATTATGTGAAGCAGCAAAAATGGATGGGGCCTCTCCCATGACATTTTTCAGGAAGATTCTTTTTCCTCTCTCAAAAACCAATATTGCGGCTCTGATTGTTATCGAGTTCGTGTATGGCTACAACCAGTACCTGTGGCCTCTGCTGATCACCACGGACCCGGATATGACCACCGCTGTTATCGGTTTGCAGGATCTCATTCCCCAGGCGGATGACCTGCCTGAATGGAATATTGCCCTGAGTGCTGCACTTATGGTCATGCTGCCTCCGGTACTGGTTGTTCTCTCCATGCAGAGATGGTTTGTTAAAGGTCTCATTGAAAAGGAAAAATAACCCCTCCAGACACCCAAGCGTTCAACAATCACGATTCCCAGAGGCTGATAACTGGAATCGTGATTGTTCACGAAAGAACCTGGCCAAAAGACATGACAATCGCACTTCCCGACTCCTTTCCGTTTACTCCCCCCTATATTTTTTCCGACGTCGATGACACCTTGACCCACAATGGCAGGCTCCATGTGGAAACCCTGGAGGCGCTGGAAAAACTCCAGCAAGCGGGAATCAAGGTTATTCCGGTAACCGGAGCCTGTGGCGGCTGGTGCGACTGTATCGTCCGTACCTGGCCAGTAGACACTGTAATTGGCGAGAATGGTGCCTTTATCATGGAGCTCAGCGGAGCTGTACTGAATTATACCTTTATGCAGGATGAAGAAACCCGCAGACAAAACAGGATAACCCTGCAAAAGACCTGTCAGGAAATAGACAAAACAGTGGACAATGCTGTTTATGCCGGCGACAACCATTTCCGGTTGACCGATTTTGCCTACGATATCGGCCAGCAGACTACCCTTGCCCCGGCAGAGGCAGCCAGAATTTTTGCAATATGTGAAAAAAATGGTGTCAATGCCAAGGCAAGCTCCATACACATCAACCTGTGGGCAGGCGACTACAACAAGGCCCTAACCGCCAGCCATTATCTCACGATCCATGGCATTGATCCTGCCCAAACCCTCTTTGTGGGAGATTCTCTCAACGATGAGGCAATGTTCTCAGCCTGGGAAACATCAGTGGGAGTTGCCAACATTTCCCCATTTTTACCCCGGCTCCCCAAACCACCAACCTTTATAACCAAAAGCCCCGGCGGTCTGGGTTTTGCTGAATTGGCGCAGTCTATTTTAAACAGATAACCCCGCCAGTAGAGAGAGCGATACTTTCCCATTACCACTTGACCTGCGCACAACCACGGAGCATGTTTACCCTGTGAAGAATTCTGCGCACACTACTTCCTGCTATGGCCAAACCCTGGTATTTCCAGCCATTTTTCCACCTGTTTCAACAGTACCATCGCCAGACTGACCAGAACGAGATAATAGACACCCACCACAAGAAAAACCTCGGTGAACCGAAAGTACTCGGTAGCAACAGTGTTCCCCTCCCCGGTAAGCTCCATACAGGTGACAATATAGGCAAGAGATGAATACTTGATCAGGTAAATCAACTCATTCCCGCAGCCATGGATAGCACGACGAATAGCCTGGGGAATAATGATCCAGAAAACGGTCTGAAAAGAACTTAACCCCAGAGCCTGCGCTCCGAGGTATTGGCCTTTCTTGATTGAATAAAGCGCCCCGCGTACATATTCCGATTGATAGGCTCCGCTGCACAAGATAAATCCAGTCACAGCAGCTGCATAGGGTGAAAGATAAATCCCGATATTAGGCAGTCCGTAGTAGAGAATAAAAAGCTGAACGACAAGCGGAGTCCCGCGAAATGCTGCGGCATAGGCATTACCAAATCTGCGTACCCAGATATTACCATACGTTCTCAGGGTTCCCGCTAAAATTCCCAGCAGTACCCCGCCAATTGCCGCTGGTATAATCAGGGCAATCGTCATCTTCAGCCCCTGATTCAGGCCAGCAAAAAGCTGCTGATAAAACGGTGACAACTCCACAATCAATCCCCCGTTTCCTCAAGATCGGCCAAACGATCACAAAACCCCTGAGTTCTGGTCTTTTTCCCTTTGCCAAGCAATTCAGCCGGACTACCATACTCATGAATAGAGCCACCCTCCATAAAAAAGACCTCACTGGCAATGGAAGAAATAAGGCTGATCTGGTGGGTGGCCATAATCATGGTCATCCCTTTGGAGGCCAGATTTTTAATAACAGCAATGACCTCCCCAATAAGTTCAGGATCAAGGGCAGAGGTTGGTTCATCCAACAACAAAACTTCCGGGTCCATTGCCAGGGCTCGTGCAATAGCAACCCGCTGCTTCTGCCCCCCTGAGAGTTGAGCCGGATAAAGATTTCCTTTCTCTCCAAGTCCCACCTGTTCCAACTCCCTCCGGGCACGCTCCAGGGCTGTATTTTTTTTTATTTTTTTCACTTTACGCAGGGCAATGGCAACATTATCAAGGGCAGTCAGATGATCAAAGAGATTGAAATCCTGAAAAATCATCCCCACCTTCTGGCGGAGCAGGTTCAACTCCTTTTTGGAATGTAGATTCAAAGGCTTGCCATCAAGAGACAAAGTACCTGAATCAGGCATGACCAAACAGTTCATTGTCTGTAGCAAGGTACTTTTCCCGCTTCCGGAAGGACCAATAAGAACCTTTATCTCACCCTTGCATAATTCAAGACTGACGCCTTTCAGGATATGGTTCTTACCAAAGGATTTATGAATATCTGAGACTTTGAGAATAGGCTGCATGACTTTTGGGAAAGTAAAAATATCGTAAACAATTGATGCTATCGACCCTTATTGAACGCTATTGGAAAAATATCCAGGGATTCTCACCTTCTCTTCAAGTTTTGAGAGCAGCTTTACCCCTGCCCAGGTAAGTATAAAATACACAATCCCGGCAACAATGTATAACCAGATATGCTGATAGGTCCTCGAAGCGATAAACTGGGTTCTGGCCATAATCTCTGGTGCCCCAATAACAAAGGCCAGGGCCGAGTCTTTCAGAATAATCGAATATTCGTTAGACCAGGCGGGAATAGAAATACGTAATATCTGCGGTAGTATAATGGAGCGAACAGCCTGGGCCTCGCTCATCCCCAGGGCACAGGCGGCACTGAACTGTCCTCCGGGAAGGGAAAGAATGGCCCCCTTAAAAATATTTGCCTGATACGCACCGGTGGTCATTCCAAGAACAATAGCAACGGAGACAATGGCGTTAAACTGCAATTCAAGCCAGGTAAACAACCCAAAATAAAAAAGAAACAATAAAACCAGAACAGGAACACCCCGAAAGAACCAGACATAACAGCTGAGCAAAAAACTGACCCACCTGTTTCCATAAACAATCCCCACCGCAATACCAATACCGAGAACAAGGCCAAAAAGCATCGCGCTTACCACAATAACCGCTGTAATCAGGGAACCTTGCAACAGGTAAGGCAGGGAATCAACAACAACCAGAAGACTCTCACCCATGGAATATATCCTGTCTTAAATATTAAACAGGTACACCAAAACAACAAACCGACAGAGCACAATGTTTGCCCTGTCGGTTACATTAAAACAATACACTTATGGATTGTACTTCTTGATAAGTTCATCCCATTTTGGAGATGCTTTCAACTTGTCAAGAGCAGCATTCACCTTGTCGAGAAGTTCTTTGTCACCTTTACGAACAGCATAACCGAAATCCACAGCATCCTTTCCATAGGTTCCAAGAACTTTTACCTCTTTTTTAGATGCAGCATCCTTGGCAGGGGCATCATCCATGGCTGCCGCAGTAATACGTCCATTGAGAATATCTTCTACAGCCAAAGGTGAAGAGTTGTAGTAGCGGAGGGTATACTTGTAGTTTTTCTTTGCTTTCTCTTCCTTGAGCCATTTTGCATCAGGAGTTCCCTGCTGTACACCGATCAGATAGTCTCCGTTAAGGATCTCATCAACGGTAAGGCCGGAATCTTTCTTCACAACCATAACATGCTTAACCACCCAGTATGGATTAGTGAAGCTTACCTTCTTTGCCCGTTCTTCAGTGATACTCATGCCTGAAGCAATAATATCAATTTTTTTGGTAAGCAGACTCTGAATAATACCAGACCACTCAATCGGCTGATGAGAAACATCCATGCCAATCTCTTTGGCGACCCAGTCCATAGCTTCGACATCAAAGCCACTTGGTACCCCTTTTTTGTCAACATAGGCAAATGGAGGATAGTTTGCGTCAATACCATTAACCAAGGTGTTTTTGGCAAAACCATTGCCGGCAATGACAAGACAAAGAACACAACCGAGAAGAACTAGACTTTTACGAATCATTTTTTCCTCAATTATAAATATTTAGGGTTTCCCCGGTCATACGGGAATTTTCAACGACTCCCGCTATCTTTTCTGGGGTTGAACTATGGAAGAATACCAGAATGTCAACAGAAAACCGCTGACTCCAGATGATACTACTAGCTTTCACCAAGTAGTCAAGAAACAAACACAAAAGCCCCTGTTTTTGATACAGAGCAGATTGTCAGTTTTCCTTCTGGATCAAGGCATACAAAAATCTACATGTATATAGAGAGAATGTGTGTTATCCGCTTACACAGGGCTGCACTCGACCAGTTCGATGGTAAAATTAAGAGCCTTCCCGGCAAGCGGCGGATTCGCGTCAAGAATAATATGGGTGTTAGTAATTTCCGTCACAACCACACGCAGCAAGCCGCCATCAGGGCCTCCAACCTCAAGGCGCATCCCAACTTCCGGCTTCAAATCCGGCGGAACCTGCTCAAGAGGAGCCTCAATAACCATCTGCTCGTCACGCTCACCATAGGCCTTTTCCACAGGGATATAGACAGTTTTACTTTCGCCAATTTTCATGCCCGTCACAGCTTCATCAAAACCTTCGATAACCTGACCGCTGCCCACAGTGAAACTCAAAGGCTCGCCTTCAGGAGACTGGTCAAAGACAGTCCCGTCTTCCAACGTTCCCTTATAGTAAACCTTTACATTGTCACCTTTTTTTGCTTCAATCATTTTCGCTCCTTTTTCGGCTCTTTTATTGAAAACATCCATGAAATAGCTGACGCTACGGCCACCATACTCCGTGGGCGGTCTGACTGGTATCCAGATTCGAACAAGAATAGTCTTGCCCGAATAATTGTTTTAACAAATCTCCCCCCCAATGGGTAGCTTTTCTGCGGGAAGCGTGCCACGTGGTTGATCCTTGCGGGGAAATACAAACAAATTATCTGATTTTAAAACTCCTTACTATTTCGTTCAGTTCATTTGCCATTTTTTGCAGAGACTCCGCCTTGACCTGTATATCATCACTGGTTACCGACATCTCGCGGGCTGATGTGTCTACCTGCGAAATTTCTTTCACAATCTTGTCAGAAGCCTCCGAGCTTTGATTCACACTATCATTTGCTCGTTTTATTCCTTCGGAAATCTGTGAGATATTCATGCTTATTTCCTGGGTTGCAGAAGCCTGTTCCTCAACAGAAACGGCAATGCCTCCCACAATATCACTGACCCGGTCAATAACATCGGCAATTGCGTCAATCTCGTTCTTTGCATCGTCGGTTGTCTGCTGAACACCTTCAATTTTATTCTTGATATTCAAAGTGGCTCCCGCCGTCTGCCTGGCAAGCTCCTTGATCTCATTGGCAACAACCGCAAACCCCTTACCTGCTTCCCCCGCCCTGGCGGCCTCTATAGTGGCATTCAAGGCAAGTAGATTAGTCTGCTCCGAAATTTCATTTATAGTCTCAGTAACCTGACCAATGGCAACTGCAGCATCACCAAGTATCGCCATCTTTTCTCCAGCATTTCTGGACTGCCCAACAGCTTCTCTTGAAATCTCATTTGCCTGCAAAGCCTTTCTCGATATTTCATTGATAGTTGCAGACAATTCTTCAGAAGCGCTGGCAACCATTGCGGTATTGGTCGATGACTGTTCCATGACACTCACAACTGTGGCAAAACTGGAACTCATCTCCTCAGCTGACACAGAAACATTCCGTGACGAACCAGACGTACTTGCAGCCCCTGCCGACATTATCCTTGAAATTTTTGTCAATTCAGAAGCCGATGCATTTACCGTATTTGAGTTATCAGCAATCCGACCAATCATTTCCTGAAGTTTTTTAAGAAAAACATTCATCCAATCTGCCAAGTCACCAAGCTCACAATTTCCAGGTCTTTGCAGTCTTTTGGTTAAATCCCCCTCTCCTTCGGCAACATCCTTTAACCCGGCAACAACGTTCTTTATGTGACGAACTATGCCGGTGGCAACGAAGGTATAGAAGACAACAGCCACCAAAATTGCAATTACGCCCACAACGACAATGAGTCTGCTGCCTCTGGAACCAATATTCTCGATTATATCAGCAACACGGGTGAAATCAGATTGATTGGCCTCTGCGGTAATAATAAAATCCCAGGGTGCGAAATAAGCAAAATGGGCATCCCGGACAACTCCTTTGCCAGTACCATCATCCAGCTGATACTCCTGTTTGCCAATTTCACGGGGAGCCAGATTTTTAGCTAGCTCAACTCTTTCCCTGATATACTCAACACCCCTGAAATCTGTACTATGGAGAACAACCTCACCATCCTGTTTTCCGCCGGCTGAAATCACATATTTTCCGTCACTGTCAAGTACAGTTACAAAACCACTCTCTCCAATCCTCTGCTCCTCCAGAGCCTGACGGACGCTTTTGACATTTTCCTGGGGGATGCCAACATAAAGGATACCAATAACAGCATTATCACTGTCACGAACAGGCTTGTACGCGGTGATATACCAGGTATCTACAACAAAAGCCCGCCCTCGGTAGGTTCGGCCACTTAACACTTCTGAAATTACACTGTTCCTGCTCCCATCAGGATTTATTACGGGAATATAGGTGCCAATAGCACGCTCACCGTTTTTATTTATGACGTTTGTCGCAACCCGTAACATATCACCCTGCTCATTCATCCGCTGAAAGACCGTACAGGTAACGCCCATCAAATCCTGAACCTTATCAACCAGGGGAACATTATCTTCAGGAGAAAGGAACTGCCCCAACTCCCGAGCTCCCAGAAGCATTTTGTTCAATGTGATCTCCCGGGTATCTTTTGAAAACTGATTTACCGCCTTCCAGGTTACAGGATCCTTGCCAATTGAAAGACCTCCACCTGTCTCAGCCAACAGCTCGGCAACATTCAGCGAATGATTAAGATTCCTTCGAATTACTTCCTGATGAGATTCGGCAGTGGTATACAGATTTTCAACGATATGATCCAGGTCCGCATAGGCCAGAGCCAGACTTTCCTTCTCCGCCACCGCCACAATCTTTTTATTTTGATTGAGCACACAAACCATCACGATAACCAGTGGTATCAAGGTCGTAAGGATTCCACTGAGTAACAACTTGGTGCTTATTTTTAAATCTCTCCATTTCATAAAAAATCTCCTTTACAAATAACAACGAACATCTTCTCATAAAAAGAAGTTACTTGTCAGAAAGCCAGGCAAAGCAAGAAGTTTATTGAAAAAATTACAACTGCTTTCGGCAATGCAAACCGGCCCTGCCAAAGCCGTACAATACCTGAAGAATGCCTGCTGCAACGAAAGCAAGCCCACCTTGCTCATGAAACGATCCAGGAAAAAACCGAGAATAAGAGAAGACAGGACAGGACAGGAGTATTATACAATGTCCCGGGACAGAATCCAAAGAACAGCCATCGTTTTTTTTATATGAAAGTCATCGCTGAGGGTCTGGAGCCTGCATCTGAGATTTTCATTGGTCGTTGTGGCTGAGGCATTTGCTCCAGCCATGCTGGTTAGTTTATGACAGGTTCTCAACGTATGACTTCCGGTTTGGTTCAATCCTTGAATACTGATAAACACTCGCCAGAAAAGACAAAACCCTGAATCCGGTACAATTCATGAGACAATTTGATGTAATCGTTATCGGCGGCGGCGCAGCCGGGCTCATGGCCGCAGGTACAGCAGCAGAAAACGGGGCCAGAGTACTGCTGCTTGAAAAGATGAAACAAACAGGGCGAAAGATAGGTATAAGTGGAAAAGGCCGTTGCAATATAACCAATAAAGCCCCTCTTGTAGAATTTATGGACTGCTTTGGTAAGGATGGACGCTTTCTACGCCAGTGCTTTGACCAGTTTTTCAATGATGATCTTATCAGTTTTTTCGAAAGACGCGGGCTGGCAACTGTTCTGGAACGTGGAGGACGATATTTCCCTGAAAGCGGGAAGGCTCTTGATGTTGTACGCATCTTAAACAACTGGCTCCTTGAAAACAACGTGGAGCTTAAAATGGAACACCCGGTCACAGAAATTATTGTGAAAAATGGGACAGCGACAGGCGTCCACACAAGATCAAAGACATGGTATGCCCCAAAAATAATCGTAGCCACAGGCGGAGTTTCTTACCCTCGAACCGGCTCCACAGGTGATGGCTTTAAGCTGCTGAAAAAACTCGGACATACATCAACTCCACTGCGCCCCGCACTCGTCTCTCTTACCACTCCACAAAAAGAGGTTTCACAGCTAAGCGGTCTCTCTTTACGTAATGTTTCCACCAGACTGTTCCTTAACGGAAAACGTAAAGGCATAGAATTTGGCGAGGTGGATTTCACTAAACGGGGGTTGGCCGGTCCCTCAATTATTACCTTGAGTGGTACCGTAGTGGACGCGCTGGCTAAATCACAAAAGGTTACTCTGGTACTTGACTTAAAACCAGCGCTTAATGAGAAAAAACTGGCCAATCGCCTTCTCAGAGATTTTGAGAAGCGGGGAGGAGAACCCATCGGCTCCATATTACGAGGCATTCTACCCAAACAACTCGTGGCATTCTGCATGGATCAATGTGAACTGGAACCAACAATGGACACCAAAAATTTTCCGCTGAAAAAACGTAAACAACTCGTACAATGGCTGAAAAATATCCGTTTTGAAATAGACGGTCACGGCTCCTGGGATGAAGCAATCATTACCAATGGCGGCATAAATCTCAAGGAGATAAACCCCAGAACCATGGAGTCAAGACTCGTCTCCAATCTCTATATCGCGGGCGAACTGCTCAATCTCCAGGCGGCCACCGGCGGCTATAATTTACAGGCAGCTTTTTCCATGGGAAGATTGGCAGGAAGATCCGCTGCAACCGGCTAAACCA
>PDWJ01002422.1_pt1 | contig 19923 bp, 14 predicted proteins | sample 1430881 | NCBI WGS metagenome assembly PDWJ01 (sample SAMN01162460, study PRJNA174530) | Oral metagenome, whole genome shotgun sequencing project. | biome: Marine environment; feature: Marine mammal; material: Swab sample of the gingival sulcus; isolation source: swab sample of gingival sulcus...
CTTTTGTCCATAGACACTCGTGCCACGTCTCCGGGCGGTTTGCAACTCAGCAGAATTGAGCCGGAAAAGTCCAGAAGATACCAGGGATATTTATTGTACTCACCAGAATTTGAACTATATACAAAACACTCCAAACACAACCATATCAACCACAAGGCAGAGGGTATGCTCCAATGGAACCTGAGCAGCGGTCTTTCCTTTGACCTGATTGATGTGTATCGGCAACGAGAAGATATTGCAGGCAATAACATCTATGACACCCTGTACCGATATAACAGCAATCTGCTGGATCTGATTGCCACATATCAGCCATCGGAAAAATTCATCTTTCGCCTGAGCTATTCTAATTACTACTTAGATTACGATGAGTCCATAAACTCCTTCCGGGATCGTATGGACAACACCTTTGATGTCTATGGCTTTTACAAGATCAAACCAAAAACATCCCTGTTCCTTCAATACAGTCGCTCGTATATTGATTTTGATAAAAATTATATTCTGGACAGTATTGAAAACAAATATTACGCAGGTATGAACTGGGCAATGACCGGAAAATCCAGAGGTCGCCTGAAAATTGGTTTCATTGACAAGGAATTTGATCATAATTCAACCGAAGATCAGGACGGCTTTTCCTTTGAATTGCAGACCATCCACAATCTGAGTGCCAAACGGGCATTACAGGTAAATGCCTTCCGCAACTTCAACGAATCTGACTTTATAAGTGCCACAAGCTTCTATGCCACGGGTGTTGATCTTGGAATCCTGCAAAGATTTTCAAGAAAATGGACAGGGGCATTCAATGTCAGTTTTGAAAAGGATTCCTACAATGAAAGCGACAGGGAAGACGATTACCTGAGAATGGGTCCTGCCGTACGTTATAAACCCAAAGACTGGCTCTTCTTTGATCTTGCATTTTACTGGACAAATTGTGAGTCAAATATGGATGAATACAGTTACAGGGTTCATGAACTCATTGGATCAATTACCTTTTCCTTCTAACCATTTTCTTCAGGGTTCTTCAGGGATAACGATAACCAGATGCGGAAAGTACCATTCATAACGCCCATGCTGCTGGGGTTTGTCTGTATTCTTGCACTTTTTACACAGACTCCTGTTAGCTGGGCAGAAGACTACAAGGTGGGACAGGGCGATGTCCTTGACATCAAGGTCTATGAGAATGATGACCTGAACAGCACCCTTCGGGTTTCCTCCGACGGTACAATCCGGGTTTCCCTTATTGGGGAAATTTCCGTTATGGGCATGACGGTCTCCCAGATATCCAATGAGATTGAAAAACGGCTGGCTGACGGTTATCTGATTCATCCCCAGGTGGATGTATTCATCAAGGAACATAAAAGCAAACAGGCCGTTATTCTAGGTGAAATCCGCAATCCCGGACAATATGAAATCACAGGCCAGATTACCTTTCTGGAATTTATTTCCAAGGCAGGAGGACTGACCTCAAGTGCTGGTACCCGTGCAGTAATCAAACGGTCAACTGTGAAAAAAGGAAAACCGGACAGAATTATCATTGATCTGGAAAAACTGATAAAAAAAGGAGACACCTCCCAAAATGTGGAAATCCATGACAATGATAATATTTACATTTCCAGAGCAGAAACATATTATGTGTCAGGAGAAGTAAATAAGCCAGATTCTTATAAGTATACTCCTGATGTCACTATCATAAAGGCCATTACCAAGGCAGGAGGATTTTCTAAAATTGCAGCCCGTAACAAGGTCAAGATCATCCGCACAATCAATGGAGAAAATAAAGTTCTGGAAAAAGTGAGCATGGACACGCCTGTCTTGCCTGAAGATGTCATCGTAATCCCAGAAAGTCTTTGGTGATATCATGGCAAAAATTCCACTCATGGCGGAAAAGGAAATTCATCTTCGGGACTATCTGAGGGTGATCAATAAACGAAGAATTACCGTTGGTACGTTTTTCCTCGTAACCATGCTGATTGTGGTTATTACCACATTTACTGCAACGCCCATGTACCAGGCGGCCAATAAGGTTATGATTGAAAAGAACTCAGGTTCGGCTCTGGGACCTTCCCACCAGTATATTCAATATGATCCTGAATTTCTCGAAACCCAGTACCAGGTAATCAAAAGCGGTGCCGTTGCAAAAAAAGTGGTAGGATACCTGAATGTAGAACAATTCTATGATCTTATGTTTCCTGAAAAAAAAGAGGAACCAGGTACTTCTTCCTCTTTTACAGCCTGGCTTACCCAAATAATCACTTCCGTGAAATCCGGTATCGGCATAGACCAAACCTTTACAGAATTACAGAATCATTCAGAAAATGACAATGGCGATGAAAGCTCCCAAAAAATCCCCCCAACCAAGGCAGAAATCCTGGAAGCTGTCATCAGGGCCGGAATCAATGTTACGCCCCTGTCCAATTCCCGTGTGGTGCAGCTTTCGTTCTGGTCCAGTAACCCTGCTGTTGCCGCAAAAATAGTCAATTCCGTTGCCCAGGCATACATTGACGAGCTCATGGAAATGCAGATGCAGGTATCAGGCTATAGTATTGGCTGGATGACCAAAAAGGCAGAAGTGCAACGGAAAAAACTGGAAGAATCTGAACAGGCTCTACACAATTACAAAAAAAAGCATGATATTATTACCATAGAAGATCGTTTGGCCGTGTTGCCGGAACGCTTATCAGATCTTTCCCGCAGCCTTACCCAGGCAGAAACCAGAAAAAAAGAACTGGCTTCCCTGTACGAACAGATCAAAAATACTCCGAAAAATCAATTGGAAACCATTTCCAACTTGATGAATGATGCGTCCATGGCCCCCTTAAATCAGGCCATTCTTGCAGCCGGACAAAAAATTTCTGAATTGTCCAAAAAATATGGGCCAAAACATCCCCGTATGATTGCAGCAAATAACGAACTGGCAGCCCTGAAAGCAAAGAAAAAACAGGAGCTGGACAAGGCGGTTATGGCCATTCAGCATGAATATCAGTTAGCCCAGTCCCATGAAAAGGGCCTGAAAGAACGTCTGGATCAAACCAAATTCCAAACGGCCCAGCTGGGAGAAAAATCCATCCAGTTAAAGATTCTGAAAAGAAAAGTGGAAACCAACCGTTTTCTCTACGATGCCTTGGTAAAAACCATGAAAGAAAGAGGTATTACCGAACAAAACCAATCTGTTAATGTGTGGGTGATTGAAAAGGCAAAAATCCCTGAATATCCGGCAAGTCCCAGAAAAAAACGAAATATCCTTCTGGGAATCATTCTGGGATTATTTGGCGGTATCGGTGTTGCTTTTTTCCTGGAATATCTGGATAACACCATAAAAACCCCCGAAGATGTGGAAGAAAAGCTCAATATGCCTGTTATCGCAGCCATTGATAAACAGAAAATGGCTCCAGGACAAAGCGTTGCTTCCCTGGTCATTGAAAATCCATCATCCCTGGTAGCTGAAAATTTCAAGGCCCTGAGAACTTCCCTGTTTCTTTCCTCGGCAGAAACGCCTCCAAAAATCATTATGGTAACGAGCATGACACCGGGAGAAGGAAAATCATCCATCAGTACAGGGCTTGCAGCAGTCATTGCCCAGGCAGGCAAAAAAGTACTGATTGTTGATGCAGACATGCGGCGTCCCACCATACACAAGGTGTTCTCCCTTGATCATACAACAGGACTCAGCTCCTTTTTAGCCGGGGTGGAAGATATTTCCAGAACACAATTAATCCATCGTTCCGTGGCATCTACAAAAACTTTGGATGTCATGACAGCAGGTCCCATTCCGCCCAATCCATCGGAACTGTTAAGTTCTTATAAATTGAGAAAATTTATACAAAAAGCATCTGTTATATACGACATCGTCATCATTGACACTCCACCGGTAGGAAGTGTGGCTGACCCCTTGATTATCAGCCCTTATGTGGACAAGGCTTTGATTGTTAGCTGGACGGGAAAAACCACCTATGAACTGCTTGGCAAAGGATTACGTCAACTAAAAGATGTTTCTGCCCCTGTATCAGGAATTGTACTAAATCGGTTTAGTGCAAAGAAAACCGGATACTATTATAACTACGGGGATTACTACTATACCTCTGACACCTGATGGGGATTTTTATGGCACGATTTGTCGTATTTTTTCTCATTATTTTTACTCCGTTGGCATTTGGGACAAAGGAACCGTGGTCCTATGCAGTAATGGAAATTTCCATTGCGCTGGGTCTTATTGCCCTGTCCATTTCCCTGGCAAGAAAACACAGGAACCTGTATGGGACTCCCGGCCTGTTTTTTCTGATATTGTTCCAGATATATATTCTATTGCAGATCATCCCTCTGCCCAGCCAGGTTGTTGCTTTTTTATCTCCCAAAGCCTTTTCCATCCATTCTGCCATTGATGAAATCACCCTTTCTAAAAGAGCCTGGATGACACTTTCTGTAAATCCCTTTGCCACCCTTGTTCAATTTTTCCGCTATGGCAGTTATGCTGCCTTTTATGTATTGGCGGTACAAATTCTCACAAAAAAGAAAACCCTCAGAAATATTGTCATTACCATTATTTTATTTGGCGGCCTGTTCTCTTTTTCTTCCATTCTCCAATTATACCTTACCAAGGATATGGCCCTGTGGATACGCCATACTCCCATCAACTCCATGGTCATGGGATCCTATGCCAACCATAATCACTATGCAGGTCTTATGGAAATGATCTTTCCTGTTGTTCTGGGTATGTTTCTCTACTACCGACCAAGAATCAAGGGAAAATCATTATTTCACGGCATCACGCAGATGTTCAACCAGGAAAAGGCAAACATCCATATTTTAATGGGCTTTTCTGCGATTTTAATCTTTGTATCCATATTCTTGAGCCTGTCCAGGGGAGGAATTATATCCACATGCCTTTCCCTTGTGGCATTTGGTTTCCTGGTCCGGCAAAAATCCCCTGAAAAAAAGACCAGCGTTCTGATTATGGTCTGTCTGGTATTCATTTTCATCAGCCTCAACTGGTTTGGATGGGATCAGGTGGTTGACCGATTTGCCCTGCTGTCGGATTCTAATAAGATAGTAAACCAGGGCAGAGCTCAATTCTGGAAAGACAGTAAAAATATTATCCAGGACTTTCCACTGACCGGTGCGGGCATGGGATGTTTTGAACACATATATCCACCATACAAAAGTCTGAACGATAACAGACAGCTCAAACATGCCCACAATGATTATATCCAGCTACTGGTAGAAGGAGGTTCCATCGGGTTTGGCATCATTACCCTGTTTATTCTTTCCCTGATTGCCAAAACCTACGGTCATTTTCGAAAAAGAAAGGATGGGTTTTCCATTTATTTGTATATCGGAAGCCTTACAGGAATGATCTCCATTTTCTGCCACAGCTTTACCGACTTTAATCTCCAGGTGGGTGCCAATGGACTATGGTTTTATTTTATGGCTGCCATGACCGTTTCCGCGGCTAATACCAATATGCATGGACAAGCCTCTCCCACACGCCTGGCCCTGGTGTCGTCTCCCCTGAAAAAGACTTTCTTTTCGACCATTGCAGGAATCTTTGCCCTTTGTGTAACTGGTTTTCAGATATGCAGCCTTGCATCCATCCTCTACTTTTCCCATATCGAAAATTATATCATTACTACAGAAACCCCCTTTGCTAAATTACTCGCAATGAAAAAAATTGCTGATCTTTCCTCCAGATTCAATCCTGTCTGGGCACCACCCCAATATTCCAATGCTGTCATCTCCTTATGGAAACAGGAACCCTTGAAAGCCAGACAGCATTTTACTTCCTGCCTGCAACTGGCTCCCTTAAATTCCAAATATCTGTCCAAATATGCAACCATGCTGCCCCGTATCAGTGCCGGAAAGAACCATTCCATTCAGGGGAAGGCATACGAACTTGCAGCCCAATATACCCCGACCCTGCCCGTTTACAAACTTCAATATGCTTCATGGCTCCTGCAAAATGGACATACCATCCAGGGGCTTGCACAGATAAAAAGAACTCTGCTGCTAAACGATTCTTACACGGAAAAAGCCATGCAGGCCATGTTATTGGCAAATGTAGACAAAGAAGCCATTCGAAAGGCCATACCCGATAATCTGCCCAAACCTCTTCTTGCCTACGCCAGATTTTTATATGCCGTTGGAATGAAAGAAAACAGTACCCAGCTATATATAAAAATTCTTGAAATGCTGAAAATATCCCTGGAGCCTGATCGGTGGTTATATTACGATTTATATTATTTTTTCAATAGAAGCGGCAAACCGTCTTACGCCATGGAAAGCATTCTCACAGGAGAAAAAGCCATTCCCAAGGATGTCCGCATAAAAATGATTCTTGCAGATACTTACAGGAAACAGGGAATTTTATTCAAGGCAAGGGAAAAATATCAGGAAATTCTTCTTATTGATCCCAAAAACTACTGGGCCAAAAAGCACTTTCAAACCATCATTGATCAGGAATCAGGATCAGGATTCAGTCGTTGATATGCTTTTCAACGTATTGAGCCATTACTTCATGGATTTTTTGAGGGGGGGATACCTTAAAATAATTTTCCACAACAACATGACCAATTTCATGACAAACCACCCGGAGACGAGCGTTGTTGGCAGAATAAAAGGCATGGTTTAAATGGGGGGAATAAAAGGCAATATAGTCCACATCCACATTATAGATTTTCCGAAAAACATCCTTTACATGGGACGGCTCAGGCAAAATCGTGATGGAAAATTGTAAATCATTTGGGTACATATCAAGGGCAGCCATGGCCCGTTCAACAATGGCATCAATTTTTGCAGCAACTTCTTCTTCAATATTTTTTACTGGTGTACGTTTTACCATGGACAGCAGCCTTCCTGACACATATAATTCCTTATTAAAACGTTTCAGCACCGCTCTGTTGAGATAGGTAATCTTTGCATACCGGGAAACAATGGTCATCCCTTGGGATGTTACATCCTGAGCCCAGACTCCCTGCCCGTAAAAAAAGATGCAGCAGCCCAGGAGCAAGACATATCTACCAATCCAGAATTGTAAGCTATGCCCTGTGTTCTTCTTCAAAAACATATCCATGCAATACGTTCTCAACCCCTTGCTGTCCCTGCTTGATGGATTCAATAAGAGTCTTGATTTCAGGCTTCATGGCAGTTCCCTCATCCAGGGATGCCACAAGCTGTCTTACTGATACTGCGACCTGGGAATTGGATTCCTGAATCATGGAAAAATCCCGTGAAATCATACTATTAAACTCATTCATTTTTTTGGCAAGATCCTTGCCCTCATCTTTTTTTCGTAAGATTATGGGTTTTGAAAAATCTCCCCGATTCATATCATCCAGCATTTTTTCAAATCTGTAAAAAGGGCCTGCCACCCGATGGCTCAACCTCAAGGTAATCATACAGATGGCAAGGCCGCCCAGCACAATGAACAGCCATTGGGTACTTAATATTTTTCGAAATAAAATCCCTGGAGTCGTCCCTAGCTGTAACTGATAATCTTCATATACAATGGACAGGGTACTGGAAGAAAAAATGCTGAAAATTCCAATAAACAGGATACTTCCCAGGGCAAGCAAAATAAAATACTGAAAAATCAGCTTCCCTTGCAAATCCTTGTTAATAAAATAAATTTTTCTCTTATACTTTGTATTAGGACTCATCTTCCCTCCATATTGTGGCTTTTTTTCTTAGTTGCTGAATCCAGGCATCCATTGTCTGATTTTTCTTGTGGTCCCGTAAGAAAAATTGAATTTCCTCATCCGAAGGCGGCTCACACAATTTTGATCCCATGGGAACAACATCTGCCACTTCATATACCCACACCCCGGTTTCAAAGAAAAATGGAGCCGAAACACCGCCCTTTCCCAAAGAAAAGACCATAAATCTCAGGTGATCAGGTAAATCAAGAAAATCACTTTCGATTTTTTCTTCATGTTCCACAGGAGAACCTTTCAGGGCAGAAGCTTCATCCTTATATGTGAGACTGACAATTACCACATGGGTCTTGGAAAGGGATTTGTATTTTTCAATTTCCTTTTGACTGGAATGAATATTGGCCGTCTTGTCCTGCCTGTCCATGAGAATCTTGATCAAGGACTGCTCATAATAATTCTGAACAGCTCGGCGAAAGGATTCCTCTTTATTGATCTCCTGACGAACTGCCTCCTGAATCAATAATTGACGGGTAATCAATTGATCCAGATTTTCCTCGTAGGAGCCTCTGTAAGATTGAGATTCGAGCATTTCGTCCAATTGTGCCCTGCTGATGACCTGATCGTTAATGACAAGGGCGGGTTTGGAAATTTCCACTTTCCCACTAAACAAGGTGTACATGGCCCATGCCGAAAACAGCACCATAATACCTGCAATATAATATAAATATTTCATAAGTATAATATCCTACATCTATTCACATTCTTCATAGAAAGTTCCTTTACAATCTGAAAAACAACAGATCACATTATACTCCATTGTTCTGGACACCATCACGGATCAAACGACCGATATTCCGTTCCACCTGCACACATCTGTCATCATAGAGGCGTATCATCTGATAATCCTTTGCATTGGTAATTTCAAGTTCAGGAAAACCATTGTCCGCAAGCCATTTTTGAATCAAAGGCAATTGATCAGGATCACATGCCCTGGCAGTAAAAATTTTTACCCGCATCTGGCTGTTAATCATCTTTTGTACCAGATCCACCATTGCAGGAACTGGTTCTCCGATAAAATCAAGTCCTTTCCCCGGCTCATGTCTGGCAAGGGTACCATCAAGATCCACCCCAATCCAGGGAGCAAGCAATGAATCCGAATTATCAGGATCCTCATAATCCCATTGATTGGATCTTGGCCCATCCTCATCACGGGAAATGGAGTATTCCCGTTCCATTTCCTGCTTTGCTTTTTGAAAATATTTTTTAATCTTGTCAAACATATCCCACACTATACACCTTGCTTCATAATATGGACAGGAATAAATGAAATTTCCCTACCATGAATGATTTTTCTGTTCCATAAATTTTTTCCCCTGAAAGGAATTTTTTTCTTCCAGGGACTTTTGAATCAGATTAAAGGTTTCCCGGTATCTTCCTGCCCAACCCGGCGCCCGGAGTTCTTCAATATGGGGATCTCCTGTGATACGCTGAATGACCATATTCTCCGGCAGCCGTTCAATAAATTCACATACCATATCCACATATTGCTCCTGGGTCAGACATTGATATTGTCCGGCAAGATACAAATCATCCAGGACTGTTCCCCTGACCACATATAAAAGGTGCAGCTTGATACCGTCAATTCCACTGTTTGCAAGGATATTGGCGGTTTCCATCATCATGTTCCGGTCTTCTCCCGGAAGTCCTAAAATCACATGGGCACACACATAAATTCCCCGGCCTCTGGTCAGGGCAAGGGCATCTGAAAAATCCTTATAGGAATGCCCACGGTTGATCCGTGACAAAGTTATATCATGGGCAGATTGCAGGCCATATTCCAGCCAAACCAAATAATTATCTGTATAGGACTGAATCAGATTCAATTTTTCCTCATCAACGCAGTCCGGTCTTGTACCAATGGCAAGCCCCACTACCCCATCACAGGAAAGTGCTTGATCATAAAGGAATTTCATCTGTGCACATGAGGTATATGTATTGCTGTAAGACTGAAAATATGCCAAAAATTTCTTTGCCTTGTATTTTTTTATGGCACCAGCCTTGCCAGCCTCAATCTGCTCTTTTACGGACAATCCCCGTGCAGATGCCTGGGTACCGGAACCCTTGTCATTACAATAAATACAGCCTCCCGTTGACAGCAGTCCATCCCGGTTGGGACAGGTAAGCCCTGCATCCACGGCAATCTTTTGTACCCGCTGGCCAAAAATTTCCCGCAAATAGGCATTATAATCTCTATATCGTTTTTTCATGTATCCTGATGCCGCTAAAAAAGTAGCTATAATAAATGATTTATTGACATAAATCAAATCCTGGTTATATATAACGAATATGGCCGGGTGGATATTTATTTACTCAGGCCCGCTTGAAAATAAAAATAAAATTAATTCAAATAGTTATTTATATGTTCATATAAGAAACATCCATAATATGAATCAAAAAACAGAATCTCCCATTACATTTTTGCAGCAGGCATTGTATTCGCCCAGCCCGCCTGACAGATTACCTGACGGCACAGATCAGCAGATTGTTGATCTATATGAAGATCTGATTTCTATTCGCAGGTTTATCAAAAATATGAACGAAGGCAATCTTTCTGCCAGCCTGTCCATAAAAGGCTATCTTGGAGGTCTCCTCAAAGCCCAGCAGGCAAATTTACGCCATATGACATGGCAGACCCAAAGGATTGCCAAGGGGGATTTTGACCAGCACCTTGATTTTCTGGGGGATTTTTCCACAGCTTTTAATAAGATGACCTTACAGCTCAAAAAAGCCCAACAGACATTGACCAAAAGTGAAGCCCATTATCGAAAGCTCACAGACACCATGTTGGATGTTATGTGTACCATAGACGCCAGCACATTGCGCTACTCTTTTATCAGCCCATCCATCATGTCCCTTGCGGGATACCGTCCCAGGGAAGTCATGGAAATGTCTTTTCAGGATCTGTTTACTGAAGAATCTGCCGCATACATATCACGGATAATGACAAAGTACCGATCCAGACTTGCCAACGAAAAGGACCAGCAGAAAAATTATGACTGCACAATTGAAGCAGAGCTGAAAAGAAAAGACCATACCCTGATATGGACGGAAATCATTGCCCACTTTGTATGGGATCCCCACGCACAGGAGGTATTTATCAATGCGGTAATGAGAGACCTTTCCCAACGAAAAGAACTTCAGGACAAACTGGAAGTGCAGGCAACTATGGATGATCTGACCGGAATACCAAACCGCAGGTATTTCTTTGAATGCACCAAAAAACAGATCAAAAAATCCCAGGAATCAGGCGAGCCCATGTCTTTTTTAATGATAGACATTGATCATTTCAAGAAAATCAATGATGCCTGCGGACATAGTGTGGGCGACACAATGCTGAAAATTGTATCTGACATCTGTCATAAAGCATTGCGCTCAACAGACAAAATAGGAAGAATCGGAGGAGAAGAGTTTGCTATATTTATGCAGAAAACAGATCTCAACCAGGGATTATTGGCAGCTGAACGAATTCGGAAATGCGTGGAAAAAAATGCCCGCACCGAATATGGCCAATCCCTGATCACAGCAACCATAAGTATTGGTATTACCCAGCTGCTCCCTGACGAAGACTCCTTGCATTCCCTTCTCATCCGAACAGATAAACTCCTGTACACAGCCAAAGCCAAAGGCCGGAATCAGGTCTGCCACTCATCTGAGATCATTGATACTGATGAATACCGTTCTCCATGGGAAGAAGCGGAAGATGAAAGCATTTCGTGACACTAATGAAAGATCATGCTTCCAGCCTCTGCCAATATCCAGACAAAAGAAACGCCCCCATACCCATACATTAAAAGGATAACTTATAATGAATGAACGAAAATATCGTTTTTCCTGGGATTTGATCGGAGACATTGAATTGGGCCGTCCAAATCTTGGCCCCACCACCAGAATTGAGGTATATCGGCTCATGCAGTACATGTTCCGGGATGTATTGGAAGAAAATTTTGGAACCCAGAAAACCGATGAACTTTTTTATGCCACCGGCAAAAAAGCCGGCCAGGAACTTTACAGACAATTTTGTCAGGATGCCAAGGATCTGAATTCCTTTATCGGAATTTTGCAAAAATTGTTAAAAGATCTGGGAATTGGGATTCTGCGTGTGGAATCTGCTGATGAGCAAAAGGGTTCCTTTGTAATTACCGTTGCCGAGGATCTGGACTGCTCAGGACTGCCGGAACTGGACTATGAAATCTGCACCTTTGATGAAGGTTTTATCTGCGGACTCATGGAAAGTTTTACCGGAAAACCTTTCAAGGTAAAGGAAATTGACTGCTGGTGCACAGGAGACAGAACCTGCCGTTTCTCCGCAAATATAATTGAAAACACTTGATATTTTAACCTAACGCATGGAACCATATTCTCCCCGCTACCATGTCATTGTCATCGGCGCAGGACATGCAGGATGTGAAGCAGCCCTTGCTTCTGCCCGCATGGGCTGTTCCACCCTGCTTTTGACCATTGACATGGACAAAATCGCTGCCATGCCCTGCAGCCCCTCCATTGGAGGCACAGCCAAGGGACAACTCGTCAAAGAGATAGATGCCCTTGGAGGAGCTATGGCAAAGATCACAGACTCCTGCGCCATCCAGTACCGCACCCTGAACACCCGTAAAGGCCCTGCGGTTCACTCCACCCGTACCCAGAATGATAAATTCTTATATTCCCACAACATGAAAGCATTGCTGGAAAAAAGCCCGAATCTGGATGTAAAGCAGGGAATGGTGGAAAGACTGCTTGTGGAAAACAGTCAGATAAAAGGGGTTATGGATCATACCGGGTACACATATCAGGCCGAAAGTGTCGTCATTGCCACGGGTACCTTTTTACGGGGAACCATTCACATTGGTTCGTCCAGAATCCAGGCAGGCAGGGCAGGAGAATTTGCCTCCATTGGTCTGGCAGAACAGCTCCAGGAACTTGGACTTCCCACGGGACGAATGAAAACCGGAACTCCTCCAAGGCTCCATGCAGATTCCATTGATTTTGAACAATTCAGACGCCACGAATCAGACCATACCATCCGTCCATTTTCCTATACCCACACCACAGAGGATATTACCACCCCCATGCTGCCAAGTTTCATGGGCAACACCAATGTCAAAACCCATGAAATTGTAAGAAAAAACCTTGCCTTTTCCGCCCTGTACGGAGGGCATATCAAAGGCCAGTCCGCCCGATACTGCCCTTCTTTTGAAGACAAAATCGTAAAATTCCCGGATCGGGACAGCCACCATATCATCCTTGAATATGAGGGACTCAATACCAGGGAAATTTACGCATCCGGTCTTGGCAACAGTCTACCCTTAGAAATTCAGTACCAGGTCGTGCGTTCTGTCAAGGGGCTGGAACAGGCAAAAATCATGCGACCTGCCTATGCCATTGAGTACGACTACATCAATCCCACGGCCCTTTTGCCCACCCTGGAAACCAAAAACCTTCAGGGCCTTTTTATGGCAGGCCAGATCAACGGGACATCAGGCTATGAAGAAGCAGGTGCCCAGGGCCTTTGGGCAGGTGTGAATGCCGCGGCAAAAGTGCAGAACATGCCAGTCTTTGTCCTTGACCGATCCCAGGCATACATGGGGGTCATGATAGACGACCTTGTTACCAAAGGGACATTGGAACCCTACCGGATGTTTACCTCCCGTGCAGAATACCGGCTCCTGCTCAGGGAAGACAATGCTGATCTCCGATTGGCCGAAATGGCCTGGGAATACCGTCTCATTGAAAAAGACCGCCTGGAATTTGCCCGAAACATAGCATCCCAGACCCAAAAGGAAATCCATCGGATACAATCTGCCATTATCAAGCCAGAGCCAAAAATCAATGAATTTCTTGCATCCCAAAGCTCCAACCCCATTACCACGGGAGTCAAACTGGATCAGCTTCTGAAACGGGCAGAGCTTTCCTACAAGGACCTTTCAGAAATCTGCCCTCCAGAAAACCCGGTACATTGGCGGGCAGCCGAACAGGCACAGATTCATATCAAATATGAAGGATATATCCAGCGCCAGCAAAAGGAAATCAAAAAATTCAAACATCTGGAACAAATCCGAATCCCGGAGGATTTTGATTATGAAAAGGTACACGGGCTTTCCAATGAGATCCGGCAAAAACTTACGGCCATCCGGCCTGCTGGACTTGGCCAGGCATCCAGAATCGACGGCATGACCCCTGCGGCCATATCCGTTCTCATGCTGGCCATCAACGTACACCAACAGACCAATTCTTGACGCCCCTGTTTTTGCCCTTATATTATTCCATGTAATGAGAGATTTCCCCGGGGATGTCCCACAACAAAAAAATCAACAGACCTTGAATACAGACAGCAAAAAATTACATGGGAATAACACAAGAAAATGGCTGACGATTATTACAAAATACTGGGCATAGACAAAACCGCCTCTGCTGCGGAAATCAAAAAAGCCTACCGCAAACTTGCCCTGCAATACCATCCTGACAAAACCAAGGGAGATAAATCCCTGGAGGAGAAATTCAAAAAAATTAGCGAAGCGTATGCGGTTTTAAGCAATGCGGAAAAAAAGCAGCAATATGATACATACGGTTCTTCAGATTTCCAGCAGCGGTTCTCCCAGGAAGATATTTTCCGCAATTTCAATATGGGAGACATTTTCAAGGAATTTGGATTCGGCTCAGGAGGATTTTCCGCATCTTTTGGACAAAACCCTCATATAAGAGGAGGTTTTTCCAATATGGGCGGGGGCTTTTCCTCCCACAGACGCCCTGCCCCGACCCCTGGAAAAAATATAGAATACGAACTGCCCCTGACCCTGGAAGAATTATTCCAGGGATGCAGGAAAACCATTACCATCCAGCAGCAGGGAGTGGCAAAGGCGGTGGAAGTCAGTATCCCCAAGGGCTTAACCGCGGGAAAGAAAATCCGCCTTGCCGGAAAAGGCTCTCCTGGCTCAAACGGAGGGCCTCCAGGCCATCTCTATATTACATCCCAGCCAGTTATGCCTCCGGGAGTATCCATAAAAGGAAAGGATATTTTTATATCAAAGGAAGTACGTCTGTCCCAGGCCCTGCTGGGAGATAAAATTGATATTGTAACCCCGGAAGGAAAGGCCATGACCCTGAATCTTCCTGCCGGAACCAACAACAAAGCAAAAATGCGGTTGTCAGGTCAGGGAATCCCTGATATGAAAGGAAATGGCTTTGGAGATTTGTTTGTTGTTATTCATTTTTCCATGCCCAAACAACTGACCAGGGAACAAAAGAATCTGATAGAACAGCTACAGGCAACTGGGCTGTAAAAAGATTTTACCATTAATAACGTATAATAAAAGCGATACCTATGACCAAATTGATTCCCCGCATAACTGAACAGGAAATACAAGCCCGTATTGCCGAGATGGGACGACAGATTGCGCTGGATTATAAGGATAAGGATCTTGTCATTATTGGAATTTTAAAGGGTTCCTTTGTATTTTTGGCAGACCTGATCCGCCAGATCCCCATTGATCATGATGTGGATTTCATGGGAGCTTCTTCATACGAAGGCCAGGAATCTACGGGGCAAATTGTATTTACCAAACAGCCGGATCTTTCATTGAAAAATCGAGATGTTCTTCTTGTGGAAGATATTGTGGATACCGGCAGGACTCTAATGAAAATTACCGAATTTATTACATTATTAAACCCAAGATCCCTCAAACTATGCGCCCTGATCAACAAGCAGGAACGCAGACAGATGCATATTGATGTGTCCTATTCCGGCTTTTTGCTCAACGATGGATTTATTGTGGGCTATGGCCTTGATTATAATGAAAAATACAGAAACCTGCCTGGGATTTATGATCTGAAAATATAGCAAGGAGGCTTGACTTATGATCCTTACCTGTAAAAAATGCGAGACCCGTTTTCACCTGGAAGCCTCTGTGTTGAATCCCGGCGGTTCAAAAGTACGGTGCAGCAAATGCAAACATATTTTCGTGGCGTATCCTGACAGGGATTCCATTGATCCTGAAATCTTTGAGGAGATTTTTGAAGATCCCCGGCAGGAGACTTCTCCTGCTGCAGGACCCAGGGAAAAGACTCCCGCAAAGTCTTCTGAACCATCAACAACAGATGCATCTCCCCGGAAAGATTCCAATGAGCTGCCTGACTTCTCCCGCTACGAAGAGATTCTTGATCAGCCTGCCAGACCAGAACCCGATGACATACTATCTGCAGATGAAAAGACAGCGCTTACGGTTCCAGAAGAACCAGAGCCAGAACCGCCCTCTGCCACAAAAAAGACAGAACAGGCACCTGAACCGCCGAAAACACAACCCAACGAACCCAGACATCGTGTTTCCGGGGTCATACATCCCCCCCAATTCAAGACAAGGCCCTCCCAGAAGACCAAACAAAAAAAACCTCTGGGAGCAAGACTTTCTATCATTCTGCTTGTGGTGGTATTTCTGGCAACGGCCTGTGCCTATATTGCAAGTCTTGCCATGGGATATAAAATTCCCTGGCTCTCCGAAAAAAAACTGCCTTTCATTGAAAAACTCATATCCAGTAAGGATGAACAAGGCATTACGGAAGAGCCGCCAATGGTAAGTCAGGCAGAATTATCCAGTCGATTTGTTTCCAATGAAACTGCCGGAGAATTATTCGTTATTACCGGAATTGTAAAAAATCCATCGACCATTGCATACCAGCATATTCAGGTAAAAGGCACTTTATTGACAAAAGATCAAAGCAAGGTGGTTACCAAAAGAGGATTTTGCGGCAATATCGTTACCCCGGAAATGCTGAAAACAGCTCCTTTGACAGAAATCAATAATCTGCTGGCCATAAAGACAGGAATGAACGGCAATAACACCAATCTTCGTCCCAATGCCACTGTTCCGTTTATGCTGGTATTTTCCAATCTTTCAGAGACCCTGTCAAATTTTACGGTGGAAGTGGAAGGCTTTGAAAAAGTTCCCAGTCTATAGATGATGAATTCAGGAATAGAAAATAGTATTGACAAGTGACCTCTAAAAATGATAAATGTATCCGGTTTTTTGGCGACGTAGCTCAGCTGGTCAGAGCATGCGGCTCATATCCGCAGAGTCCGGGGTTCAAGTCCCTGCGTCGCTACCAGCAATTTCATCACATAATCGTGATTTTTATATGGGGCCCTTGCCAAAATCAAGGGCTCTTACCTGCATGCAGCAAATGGCAATTTTAGAGAGACAAAGGGTATTTGATTGATCAATTTTATACATCTCATATCTTATAGAATTATTTAGGCTTGTGTTAATTCTGGATTGATATTGAAATGAACACAAGAGCTCAATATTTCTTTATTTTCCTAGCCCTTCTTTGTGTCTTTTTCGGGAGCCTCCCGACTGTAGCATCAGAACAAGTCTCTGAAATATTATCTTCCCCCCGGAAAGTCCTGTTCTTGAGTTCCCATAACCGATCCTTTAAGTGGACTGATGATATTCTGAAAGGAATCGAAGACTCCTTTGCAAAACAAGACATTCAATTGACTGCTGATTTTCTTGACACGGAACGACAGCTTGATCCTGCCTACAAATCAGCCATCCTGAATCTGCTCGCCGTAAAGTACCGTCAAGTTCCCTACGATCTTGTGATTACGTCCGGCAACAATGCCAGTACCTTTTTTATCACACACGGACGCCAGATATTCAGGGACATTCCCCATATATTTTGCGGGACAAATATACTGGAAAAGCCCATGATTCAGGATCAAACGCCTGGAACCGGAATTACCGCAAAAATGGATGTCTATCGGAATCTTCAACTAATTGGCCGTCTGCATCCTGATTGTAAAAAAATTGTGGTAATCGCAGACAACTCTGCTGCGGGCAAGTCTATTCAGTCCCAGATACACGAAATCATCACTTACAGCGAGCCAGACATACCCATTGAAATCTGGAATAATTTTACCATACGAGAGCTGGAAAAAAACCTGATTCTCTTACCTGAAAGTAGTGTCATCCTGTATGGAATTTTTTACAGGGATAAAAATGGCGTATTTCTGGGACCTGAAGATTCCATAAGAATGATTACCCAGCTTTCTCCTGTTCCTGTGTATGGAGGATATGATTTTTCCCTTGGTTCAGGAATCGTGGGAGGCTATCTAATAAGGGGAATTGACCAGGGGGAAGCCGCCGGAGATCTTGCGCTGCAAATATTAAAGAACAACGTCCCCCCTAGAAACCTTCCTATCATCATGGAAAATAAGGGGACTCCTGAATTTGACTGGAGGGCATTATCTGCCTTTCGCATTTCCCCAAAAAAATTGCCGCAGGACTCCAGAATTTATTTTTCGCCTGCACCTTTTTACTATAAATACAAGTATCTTATTTTTATTTTTATCGTTGCTGTTTTCGTTGTATTTTTACTCTGGGTAGGTTCCCTTTTCTCCCTTGCCAGAAGCAAAAAATCAGAAAAGGAACTGCAAATTCAAACCAATGCATTAAAAACCATTGTTAATTCATCACAAGAAGCCATTATCCACCTAGATGATGAATGGAACGTCCTGAGATTAAATCCCATTGCAGCAACCCTTACAGGTTGGCCGCAGCAAGAAGGCAAAGGACGCAACCTGAAAGAAATTTTTCATATTATTGATCCTGAGACAGGATACCCCATTGACAATATGATGGAAGACTCCTGTGAATCCAATGAGACTCCTGCGCTATTGCGGCGAAGAACTCTTGTTTCCAGAGACTCAATGGAATATCAGATTACCTACTCTTTTCATTGCATAGAATCTTCCGAAGCTATCAATGGTGCCATATTATTATTTCGGGATGTTACCGAAGAATATGGCATGATTGAAATGTTCCAAAAAAAAGAAGCCATGCATAAAACTCTTTTCAATGCAACATCCAATGGAATTTTTCTTATTGAAAGAGAAACCGGATACTGTCTTGATGTCAATCAGGCCGCTGTCAATATTATTGAAATGTCCATTGACGAAATCAAGGGACTACATATCCAGAATATCGCCCCTGCCATTATGAATAAATGGGAAGCAACTCCTCCCCCCGGTGCTAATGCCCTTGATTTAGGCCAATTGGTTTATCACACCCAAAACAAACACAGAAAAATTTTACACGCCTTCATGACTTCCATTGATGACAGAATCATTGCACTTTTAATACATGATCGAACCCAGCAGCTAGAACTGGAAAGACAAATACGTCAGTCGCAAAAACATGAAGCTCTTGGAACCCTTGCAGGCGGGATTGCCCATGATTTTAACAATATTCTTACCAGTCTTTTTGCCTATACCTCTTTATTGAAAATGGATGTTTCCGATCCTGATGCCGTGAAAAAGCATCTGGGCCAGATTGACAATGGGCTCAAGCGGGCTACAGATCTTGTCGGCCAAATCCTTACTTTCAGCCGCCAAAACAACGACAATGACGATAATAAAATTGAGTTCAAAATACACCACATTGTCAAGGATGCTGTAAAATTTCTACGTTCCTCCATTCCTTCGTCCATTCAGATAAAAAGTGACATCAATAGCAAGGAAAATATCTTAGGAGACCCATCCCAGATACATCAGATTCTCATGAATCTGTGCGTGAATGCCTACCATGCAATGGGAGAAAACCCAGGAGTACTAACCATAACACTGGACAATATAACGATTACACACGAACAGCACCTTTATCCAGGAAATTATGTAAGACTCAGGGTCAAAGATACGGGTCAAGGAATACCGGAAGATATCATTCCCAAGATATTTGACCCATTTTTTACCACGAAAAAAGCAGGAGAAGGCACGGGACTTGGGCTTTCTGTTGTGGATGGTATCGTAAAAGACCATAATGGCCGGATAACCGTAACCAGTGAAGAAGGCCGCGGCTCTGAATTTGTAGTTTTTCTGCCTGTTTCAGAAACAAAAGGAACTGCTGCTGAACAAATTCACGGCAGTAAAACCCCTGCCCTGCTCAAAGATAATCATAGCAAGCCACGTATCCTGGTAGTAGATGATGAACAGGATATTCTGCTGCCAATAAAAACCTTTCTTGATCAGAATGGCCTTCCCACAACCACTGCGGAAGATCCTCTTTTGGCCATGAAAAATTTCATAGAAGATCCGAAATCCATTGATCTTGTGATTCTGGATCTGATTATGCCCAATATGCACGGATTACAATTTGCAGAACATATCAGGCATATTCGTCCTGATATCAAAATTATTCTGCTTACCGGATTTATGGATGCAGACTATCAGACACAG